>JAEEGK010016022.1_pt1 | contig 16526 bp, 4 predicted proteins | sample 8958771 | NCBI WGS metagenome assembly JAEEGK01 (sample SAMN16246547, study PRJNA631951) | gut metagenome | biome: gut microbiome; feature: rumen; material: SC-attached | host: Bos | place: Iran: Karaj | collected 2018-10 | reverse complement strand
AATCCCCAATCCCCAATCCCCAATCCCCATTTTCATGACTTTATTTATTTAAATTTAATTATAAATTAAATATCATAATATAAAAAATAAAATATATAATTTTAAATTTAACAAAATAAGATTTTATTTATCAAAATAAAAAATATAAATTTCAAAAAAAAATTAATTTTTTTAATTATAAAATGATAAATGAACCAAAAAATTCAAATGGAATTTATGATTTTTCCCAAAACATAAAAGAAGCATCAATTAGAAAACATTTTACTAAACCAAAACCATTAACAGAAACAATGAAAAGAACCGATTTTCTTTATTGTGATCCTCCTGAAGTGATTTTATCAAGTAAAATATTTTATTAATTTTGTAACTGTAGACGTAGAAAAAAATAAAATGTACGAAGTTCCAGTAAAAATATACAACATATCAAAAAAAACCAAAAGTGTAAATATAAAACATCCAAACGGAATGTTTAAAGTAGACACAGATAAAAAAAATAAACGTTCTCAAATAGCACCTGGAATGCATTTAGAAATTTTAGTAATATTCGAAACAGATCAAACAATAAACGAAGATCAATTTGATAAAATAATAATCACAAGCGAAAACGATTTTAAATTAGTATTAGAATTAAAAGCATATTTACCTCAACCTTTAGTTCAATTCGAGCCTTTAATTAATTTAGGTTTCGTTCCAGTCAACACAAAAAAAACCGAAACAATAAATTTTTTAAACGATGGAGCTCAAAGCACAAGAATAGATTTAAAATTAGAAACAAAAAACACAGAAATTCATTTAGATAAAGAATCAATTAATTTACCTGCTTATAACTCAAAAATTCCCGAAGAAAAAAGAAAACAATTTGTAACAGTAACATTCGAGCCAACCGAAACACAAAATTTACATGAAAAAATAGAAGTTAAACAAATAACAGGTGATAAAATAAAAGATTTAGGATATATCGAAATAATCGCAACGAGTGTGGTTCAACAAATGAGCATAGTTTTTGAAGAAGGGGGTGGCCCCCAAACTGATATTAATTTTGGGTTACTATATCATGGTCAAAGAAAAGAATGTAGTGCCTTTTTAGTCAACAACGGACCTAAAGAAATGAGTTATAAATTCTTCTTTCATCCCAACAAAAGTCGAAAAGATTTCAATGGAAATTATGATGATGATGATTTCGCTTCGACTCCCGAAGAAGCTGGATTAGAAATGACTCAAAGAATATTATCTGCCGATCCCGTTCAAGGATTCGTTAAACCATATAGTCAAATACCTATTAAATTTTTATGTAATACGAAAATAAAAGTTCAAGAAAAAGGATGGAGAGTCACTTTATGTCCTGAATATGATATAAATAACAAAGATAAACCTAAAAATTTAAGAGATCAATTAAATAAAACTGAACATTTTCAATCTTTAGCTGCGGTTAAATTCGAAGAGGCTTTTGTTAATAAAGCTGCTGCGAAGGACATTGAAGAAGATTTTTGTAAAACAATTTCTGTTTATATGGAAGTTAAAGCTTTGTTTCCGGATATTACAATAGATAAAACTTCTTTGAATTTTTGGGAATGTAATTTAAAAGATAAAAAAGTTATTGCTATTACAATAACAAATAAAAATGAAGAGTTACCTATTGATTTTTCTTTTAGTAAAATTCCTCATTTCACTGTTGAACCTAACAAAGGAATAATAAAACCTTCTTATCCCGGAACAGTTGGACAAATGACTGTAAAAGTTTATTTTCATCCTGAAAATATTGGAAAATTTGCTGATGTTCTTATTATGAAATATGTTAATAATATGTATGAAATACCAATAAGAATTTTTGGTATATGTAAAGGATTTAATAAAAATAAAAAAGAAAATTTATCTAAAAAAACTCAAGATAATTTTATGAATAATATGACTAAAAATTTATTAAGCGACGCTGTTTATGTTCCTGATGAATTAGCATTAGATTTCACTCAACATCCACATAAAAAAATAGATCAAAAAACTCGAATTAGTAGATTACATCAAGATCGTTTAAATGAAGTTTTACAAAAAATTCAAAAAAATAACGTTTTAAACGAAAATAAAGGTTTCAATCCTTCAAATGAACTAATAAAAAATTTCGAAGATCATTTTAAAATTTACACAGAAATTACAAATCACAAAGACAAAGCAAACGCTGAATTAACAAGAATGAGATTAGAACGTACTCAAAGAGCAAAAATGAAACATTTATTAATCGAAGAACAACAAGATTCAAGCAATAAAAACAAAAAATTAAATCAAGTCGATGAATTAATGGAATTGCCCGGAAATCGTTTAGATAGCCCTCGTTTGAAACTCCCTGAACCAAAAGATACATTATGGGTAGTAAAACCTATTGGACAATATGAACCTGCGTTTATGGAAGATACAGTGAAAAAAGCAATTGGCAAAACCGCAGATGATATGCCTGAAACAGTAGAAACAAGTAATGAAAGTAATAAAACAGGGGAAGTTCCAAGAACACATCAAGAAATTAGAGAATGTAATATGGAATTAAGTGGAGAAGATTTACAAAAAATACAAGTTAGTAGTAAAGAACTTAGAATGGGGCAAGTATTTAAAAATAGTGAGAGATCTCAGACATTTTGGGTAAAAAATAATCATAGAAATTTCATATTCGTTAAACTTGAAATTGACTCAAATATGCCTGATTTACAAAGAACATATCCTAAATCACATGTCATAGCACCTGGTGAATTGCAAGGTTTTAAAGTAACTGTATTTTCATCTATGGTGAGAAATAGCATATATCCTGTGAAATATACAATAAATTATAAACATACTTTTAAATTACGAGTTTTCGCTGAAGTTATTTTAGTTCGACTTGAAATTCAAAATACATTAACAAAATTCGCATTTAAAAACGATAAATTAGAAAAAGATAGAATTGATATGTCAGTCACCCAAAAATTACGTTTATTTAATGGAGGAAATGCAAATGCTGAAATAAGATGGGATGAAAATAAAGAAAAAGCATTTAAAATTATTCCAATGAAAGCTATAATACCCCCCCAAACTCAACATGATGTATCTATAGTTTTCAACCCCTTCGAAAGCCCCATACAAAAAGATAAATACCCCGATGAATTAAAAATGAATGTCATAAATGGGGAACCCGTTCGATTTCAAATAGTAGGAGAAGTACAATTTTGTAATGTAAAGTTCTTTAATTTACCAAATGATACCATCGATTTTGAAATGGTTCATACAGGTGTAGCCACAACAAAAATGTTCTCTTTAAAAAACGAAACTAATCGAGTTGTTACTGCATATCAAATTCAAAATCCTTTGCCTGAAATTTTACAATTCAAAGAATTAGCAGGTTATTTAACAGATAAACCAAAAAATGTCGAAGTTACTATTACTCATAAAGAACCGAATCCTGAATTCACCGCAGAAGTTCCTATATTAATTAGAGGAGGTCCCAAATTGTTATTAAAACTCAAAGCGAATGTTGTTCAACCTGAAGTTTATATAGTTCAAGATAGTTTTGATTTCGGTGGAGTGAGCTTTAATGAACCAACTTCGAGATTATTAACCTTTAAAAACAATTCGAAATTATCTGCGAATGTTTTAGTGAATTTAAATAGCGACATTCGTTTGAGAGATTTTAAATTATTATTGCCTGAAAAAGATAAATTAGAAAAAGGCCACTTAATTAAACCCTTAGAAAAAGAAAAAAAAGATGAACAATTTGAAGAAGATGAAGAAGATGTTGAAGATAGCGAAAATAATGAAGAATCTAGTGATGAAAATCATGCTGAAGATCTAAGAGAGTTTATAATAACTATCCCTCCAGGAGAAACATTAGATTTCGATTTCATTTTCTGTCCGAACACATTTGATAACGACAATTTCGATTTCGATACGAACTTCAAATTAATCGGAGCAAACGAAGAATACAAAGGTTTAAAAAGACATATAAAAGCAGAAAAAATGGAAAGTGTAATAACAATAAGCGACATGGTTGTAAAATTCCCAAAAACTTTCATATATGAAAACGAAAAAAATTTCCAATTAAAAGATATTAAAATCGGAAGTGTTCAACATAATAAAAGTTTACAATGGGAATTTATATTAACAGATGATTTTATAAACGAAGGAATTTTCAATGTTTTAGATAAAAAAGGTGAAATTCCAGCACATCAAGATTTATTCGTAACTATTCAATTTTCATTCACCCCTCATGCACAAAAAGAATATAAATCAAGTGTAGTTTTGCGAGTCACAGACAGCGATGGAAAAGTAACCAACAAAACAATTAGATTAGAAGGTGAAGGATTATTACCCAGACTTTATTTCGATAAAAGAGAACTTATATTACCTATCGTTCCTTTAGGATTTGAGAGTACCATAAAATTCAAAGTGAAAAATGATGGATATGAAAACGAAGAAATTAATGCGGAGTTTGAAAGCTATCCTCAAGGTGTACTACCTATTAAATTTGTATGGTTAGATAAAAATCATAGTGTTGGTTATAATAAAAGTGAATTAAAATGCGAAGTTAGAATGTTAAGTAATAAACCTATTACTTTCACTACTAAATTAATATTCATGGACAAAGAAGGAAAACAATTTCCTATTCAAGTTGCTGGAACATGTGATAATTGTTTGTTTACGAATTATAGTTTTTTCCAAAGAACAGATAGAAATTTATTAGAATGGATTTTAGATAAAGATAATAATAGTATAAATGTAAGAAAAAATACGAGCGTTGAAAATGGAGATGAAAATGCAAATCCTTCTTCTGTAGCAGAAGATAACAATTCAGAAAAAAATTCTAGTAATTATGTAGGAAGCACCGTTAATAGAAATAATACTAATTTATTAGGGTATACTAAAATTAATTCACAAGCAATAGAACAAAATTGTAAATTTATAAAAAAATATCTAAAAAATATTCATTTAGATGACATTTTTAAACAAAACACATCATTTAAATTATTCCCAGAAGATGTAGTAAAAGATAATGGAAAAGTTATATATATTTTAATAAAAAATTTAATTGGAAAAGAACCACCAGGAAAAATAGTAAATTTAGAAAATGATCTTAATAAACGAGCATTACAAATTCGAGAACAATATTGTCAATTAATAAGATTTTTACAAGAATGTGGAGCAGCATTAAACACAGTTTTTCCTGAATATTTATTAGACTTTAATTTATATAAAAGATATATCTCTTTAGACCCAAATCGTCAAAAAGTTTTAGATCCAAAATGGGAAAAATCACATAACACCGCATTACAACATAGATATTATCACAAAGAAAGTTGGGTTCTTTTAGTTTATCAAATATTAAAAATATTCTATTTAGCGAGAGTTAATAATAAATCATATCAATTAGTTATTAAACATTTACCTGATGATATTATAAAAAGAAACACTATTACAAAATTCGGACCTTCTAATGTTTATAGTCAAGCTGAATATCTATTATTAAGATGGGTCACTGCCTGTTTTGAATATGTTAATCCACATTTAACTCGAGAGCCTAAAACTTTTTCCAACGACTTTAGTGACAGTGCGTTATTAACTGCTTTAGTATTAAGTTATTTCCCAAAAGAAGAAAAAAATTTAGGTAAAAGAAAACCAACTGCTAATGATTTAAAATTAATAAGCTATAATCAATTAATATCTATATTAAAAGATTATGGTATATATACCCATGTTAAAAACTTCCAAATTAGTCCAACTAGTATACCTAATGCAAGAGAAATGGTATTGTTTTTATCAATGTTGTTCCAGAATTTCCAACATTTCTATCCAAAAGATACAATAAACTTTTCATGTATTCTCGGAGATAGTGTAATTAAAGCTATAACATTATATAACCCCACTCAAAAACCTTTAGAATATACAGTAAAATATGAGGGAAATGAATCTTTTGTTCATCCTGAAGTTGCTGATATTAAAATAGACCCAGGAAAAGAATTTGAATATCAAATAACATTTAAAAGTAAATTTTCTACTAAAGTCGATGGAAGAGTTTATTTCATTAATAGAAAAGCAGGATGGTCGAATCAAGCAGCACCTATCGTATATAATTTAAGTAGTAATATAACAGGTAGAAGATCCATTGATTATAAAATTATAAGTACGAATTTATATAGTCAATTTGCTTATAAATTGCAAGTTAAAATGCCTTTTCCTAAAGAAAAAGGAGAATTTGAAGTTCATTTAGAACAAAAAAAAAAGGTGGTTCAAAAACAAAATAAAAAAGGTGGAAATACAAGACAAGTCATGAAAAAAAAAGAAGAAAATGATTTGTTATATAAAGTTTTCTTTTTAAAAGGAGAAGAAGATGGTAAAAGTACAGTTAAATTTAATAACCCAGATGGCACAGCAGAAGTTGTTGTATTTTTCTTACCAGTAGAAATGGAAACATATGAATGCAATGTCATATTCGTAAAAGAAAATGTAGGTGAATTTCAATATACAATCGAAGGAAGAGTAGAAAAACCTTTGCCTAAAAAAGCAGAAACTATAGAAGAAAGTTGTAATGTCGATGAAGTAAAAGAATTTAATATAGAAATTAATTACGAAAACACATATCTAACAAATGCCTTAAATCAATTACATCCAATAGATGGAGCAATGTTTCAAGGAAAACCGGTGACTGATAAAGTATTACAACAAAAATTACTACCCTCTCCAGATAAAATGACCTTTTCAGTCGAAAGTAACAAACCATATTATATCGTCCCCGGAACGATTTTCCCAGGAAGTGTGCCTGAGCCAGCTAATTTAGGAAATGATACAAAAAAATCAGCAAACAATCAAAATAACACAAGCGTAACTAATCAAAGCAATTCAAGTGCCCAACAATCAACGAAAAAACAATCATTATGGTTGAGGGTCAAATTTTCTAGTAAAACTTGTATGGTATATGAAGGAGATATAACTCTTATTAATTTAGATAAACCAAATGATATACGTATATATAAATTATATGTCGATGTTAAACCAAAAGAAATTAGAGCTACTTTAGAATTTTTCTGTCCTGTGAAAGAGGTTATTGTTCAGAAAATACCGATTGATAATAAATCAGATAAAGATTGGATTATTAAAGGAGAATTAACTGGACCAACAAATGGGTTCTTTAAATATGAAAGTGATAAACGTATACCTAAACATGGTGTAACTGATTATTTATTAACTTTTGCTCCGACTGAAAAAATTAATTGCAATGGAGTGTTAAAATTAACAAATAATTTCACTTCTGAAAAATATTTCTATACTTTAATTGGAAATGTCGAAGATCCTCTTGCAGAAGGTAATATTGAAATTAATAATATTAATGCCAAAGAAACACAAAAAAAAAGTATTAATATAGATAATAATACAGAAAAAGATGTTAATTACACAGTAGAAACTGATTTAGATGAAGTAATTTCAGGTTTAAGTTCATTTGTTGTTAAAGCAAATAGTACATATGCATATGAAATGAAAATTCGTCCTTTGTTAGGAAAAATATATTTTGGTAGAATAATATTTAGAGATGATAAAAAAGGATATAAATGGTATACTATAAGAGTAGAAGCAAAGAGTCAAATTCAACCACAAACAATAGAAATGAGAACTAAAATTAGAAAAGGAATTTATATTGATATTAATTTAGAAAACCCAACTGAAGAACCAGCTATTTTCCGTATTGATTTTGATAGTGACCTATTTTTATTTGGAGACAAAGATGTAAAAGTAGAAGGAAAAACAACAAAAAATTATCGTTTATTATTTGCTCCTTTAAAAGTAGGAATGTGGGATAATGTAATGTTACATATATACAACGATAGAATAGGTGAATTTTTATATAAATTAAAATTAATATGCGAAGAACAACCTGTAATATTCAGTGATTTAATAAAAGCAGAATTAGGTAAATATGAAGATTATTCAGTAATGTTAGAAAATCCAACAATGGAAGAAATAGAAGTTAAGTATACTAATACTAATCCAAAACTATATCAAGTCTTGCAAGAAAAAATTATCATACCTTCCGGAGTTAATAAAGAAGTTCTAGTGAGATATACTCCAAGTACATTAGATGGAGAAGAAGAGGCAGTATTAAAATTCGAAACTAAAAAGATAGGTAAATGGGAATATCATTTAAGGGGGAGAGGTATACCCCCCACGCAAATGGAAACAACATATGTCAGAACTTATGTAGGGGGGGTTACTTCAGGTCAAGTTAATTTCAAGAATCCTTTGAATGAAAAAATAACAGTTAATATAGAATTAAAATGTGAAGGTTATGAAGAAACATTTGCTTTATTTAATAAAAAAACTAAATATCCTTTAGATCCATTTAGAATTTTAGTTATACCTTTTACATTTAAACCTCAAATTCTTACGAAATATTCAGCGGAATTATATGTTTATATAAGTAAAACATTGTTTTGGAAATATCCTATTGAAGGAATTACGGAAGTTAAATCGAAAGGAATTGATTTTTCATTCAAAACTAAAGCGAAAAAAATGTATGAAACAAAGATTTATTTAGATTTAAGCAATTTGCCTGATCAAGAAATTAATTTCAATGATTTTGGATATATTTTAAATATAAAAGAAGATAAGTATAAATCATTAATTAATAAATGTTTATCTATTAATTTCGTTGAGAAAAAAAATGTGGGAATTGAAGATTTAACTAATAAAAAATTGCCTTTAGAAATTAAATTTTATCCTTTGAGACCATTTAAAACAGATGTCGAATTTATATTAAGAAAAAAAACAGGGGGTCAATGGATATATAATATCATTTTAGAAGCAACTGAACCTGATCCAGATGATGTAATTCATATTAAAAGTTCTTTGGGAAAACAATCGTTTGTTTCATTTAAATTACAAAATGTTTTTACAAAAGATGCAAAATTCATTGCCTATTTTAGTCATGATAGTTCAAGCGAATTTAGTGTTACTCCTAGAGAAGGTCAATTAAGTCAACAAGGAATGGAAGGTACCCAATTTGTTATATGCTATTTGCCTGTTGAATATGGAAAAATTAAAATTGGAAAGTTAATTATTGAAACTGATGAAGTTCAATGGATTTTTGAAGTAAGAGGAACGCATATGGATTATAAACCTCCTGAAGTAAAAAAGACTAATATTTTGAAGAAAACTAAAGCTAGTGAAAATAAAGAAACTGGTGTTAAAAAAAAATAAAGATTAATATTTTATTATTAAATAAATTAATTATTTCGTTTTTAAGAATTAAAAAATAATAATTTGTTTATTTTTTATTAATTTTTATTTTAATTTTTTGTTTAATTTGTCATCATTTTTTTTATAATAAATGATTTAAATATAATTTTATATAATTTTTAATTTAATAAATTTTAATGTTTTTGTATAAAAATTATTTAAATATAAAATTAATTTTTATATTAGAAAATTAAAAATCAAATTTTAAATAAAATAATAACCAAAAAAAATTAAAATAATTGTTTAATTATGTTTTTTATAAGTTAAAAAATATTATTAAAAATAAATATAATTTTAAAATTAAAAAAATGTATGAAAAAAATGTTTTAAGCACAGTAAAAAAACATTTAACAATATTCACTCAATTATTAATATTATTTTCATTTTCAATTCCAAAAAACACATTATTTAGTTTCATAATAATTTTTCCAAAATACATAACAATAATAATATTAACATCTAATTTTTGTATAAGTGTTTCAAATGAATATTATCACAATAGCAACATAGCTCGCGCATTAAGAAAATTTACATTATTTAATTTATTACATAGAGTAGAAGTAAAACAATATTATATTATTTCAATAATTTTATTTATTATTCAATTAATTTTTATAATATATATTTTATATTATTATTTTCAAATAAAAATTGGAAAAGGTGAGAAATTAAAATTAAGTTTGTTTCCAAAAATTTTATACTTTTTTTATATGATTTTTGGGCAATATTTAATAGAATATTTTTCATATATTTTTGTTTTAGTTTTTAGAAAAAAATTTTATTTACATCAAACAGGAATTTTCGCTAAATATAATAATATTCCAATTGTAAATGATCCAAATAATGATTATAATTTAACAATGGCAATAATAATTTCAATTTTTCATGTTTTTGAAATAATATTAATGAATTTTATAATTTATTATTCATTAATTATTACAAATTCAATTTATAAAACAAAAAAAGAAATATTAAATTATAAACATTTGAATTGGTTGAATATTTTTGTTATTTATAGTAATTTTTTTGGATTGCATTATTATGAAACAATATTAAATGAAAAAAATAGAAATTTTTTTAAAGGAATTTTATGTTTAATAATATTCATTGTAATTTTAGTTCAAACAATAAATAACATTTTTTATTATGAAAAGCCGAATTTATGTTTTTATTGCATAAGATTTTTAAATTTATTTTGTTTCATTTCTTTAATTTTTGAAGTAACAGTTGGATTATCAAAAAGTCATTATAAATTAATAGAAGTTTATTCATTTAATTTATTAAAAATAATAGTAACATTTTTAGTATTAAATTATTTAACATATTTAAGAGATAAACATATGCTTTTAAATTCATTGAATTTTTTATTTGAAGAGTATGAAATAAATAGATTGCCTGAAATGGTAGAAAGTTACAATTTTATTTTAGATAAATTATTAGATGTAAAGAATCGTAAAAATACAGCAGAAGATTTAATAAATTTACTAATGAATCATAAAAAAATATGTTTTGATGAGAGTTGTAAATGTAAATATATTCAACCTTTGCCTCCTTGGAATTTAGAGGATAATAAAGAATATACATGGAAATTAATTAAAGGGTTAGGATTTTTAATGGAAACAACTTTTGTTAATTTAGAAAATTTTAATAATATAAATTTTGTTTTTTTTATTGTAGATTATTTTTGTCATATTAAACAAAACATGGTTTTTGCTTATAGTGTTTTACAAAGTTATTTAAGTAGGAATTTTAATAAATTAAGTATTTTAGATAGTTTTGAATTGTATTGTTTTAATTATCATTATATTAAAATGATTAGAAGAGAATATGATAAGAATTTTTATATTATTAAATTTAGAATTTTGTTTGATGAAATTATTGAAAGAATTGAATTTAATAAAAATATTATTAAATATTCGGATATTATTCAAAAATTAATTGAAATTAAAATAAATTTTGAAAATTCAATGAAATTTTCTATTGATCCTGATTCGAAAGAAATTTTAGGAATTTCGAGTTTGAATTTAAATAGAAAGATTTTTAATAGAATTATTAAGAAATTAATTCAATTAAATAAAACAGCAAAAAATTTTAGAGCAAATTTATTTAATTATATTAAAAATAAAAAAAATGTAGAATTTTATTATATAACATTTTTATTTTATTCTATTTTTCAAAATCACATTCCCGATGAAATTTTAAATAGTTTTAAAAACGTTTCTTATGGAGAATCTTTTAAAAATTTAACTTTTGAAGATTTAAGTTATAAATTTGATAAATATGTAAATAAATATATAGAAAATGATAATATAAAAAATCAAATAATAATTAAATTTTCAAACGGAATTAAAATAAAATACATTTCTTCAAATTTATGTAATAAATTAGGTTATAATCAAAATAGTTTATTAAAATCAGATTTTGGAAGATTATTTCCTAGAAATATAAGAGATGAACATACAAAAGCAATGTTGAATTACATTATGGTTCATAAAAATTTATATTTTATTAAAAACACTTTTATTTTCGATAATAATGAATTAATGTTTCCTTGCGAAATTCGTGCTGGAACTTTGCCTCATTTTTCAAAGAATTTAATGGTAATTTGTGAAGTTGAATTAAAAAAATATAAAAATGATGATTATTATTTTTTAATAGATAATAAATTAAATGGAATAGCAATAACAAAAAATTTAGAAGAGAGATTTCATTTGAGCATTAGTGTATTAAAAAAATGTGAAATTAGATTGATTGATATTTTCGAATTACATGAAAAACAATTATTAAAAAATTTTAAAAAAACAATTTCGAGTATTAAAAAATTAAGCAAAGAATTAGAAGCAAATGATTTAGAACATTATGCGAAAAATTTATTTAATTTAAGTTTAAATAAAGATGAAAATAATAGTGAAATTAAATACATATCAAATAAAAATTCCCTTGAAATTTCAAATACAGAAAATTATCAAACTGATTTAAGTATTTTATATGATAAAAAGAAAATTGAATATTTTCATAAAAAAATTAGTAAAGCAATAATATTACAAAATATTATAAAAACACTTAATAAATTAAGTGATTCTTCAAGTAAAGATGAAAATATTAAAATTTTAGTTGAAAGCATTTATTCACTTCAAAAAAATTTATCAATCACTTCGTTAGCTACAAAAAATAATATAAAAAGAAATTCATCTTTAAATAAAAAATCAACTAATTCAAGAAAAAGTAATTTTAATATTAATATTAATAATTCTAGTAAATCTTATCAAATTTTATTAAAAGGAAAAGTAAAAAAAATTTACGATATTCCTTTATTTTTATTTAAATTTAATGATAAATATCAACATAATTTTATAGAACATCAAAATTCAATTTCTTCGTTAACAAAATTTTCTAGATTAAATTCAATAACAAAAAATAATAAAAATAAAATAAATAAACAATTCACAACAAATTCAACTTTAAATTCAATTAAAAAGAAAAAAACAAATGAAATTTTTTTTAGAAAAACAACAAAATCATTAAATGTTGTTAATAAAAAAGAAGAAACTGAAGTAATAACATTTAAATTTGATATTGTAACTAACAACGAATTAGCAATAAATACAAACGTTATTAATGAAAAAAATGATGAAAATATAAAAACTTTAAATTTTTCTGATATTTTTAAAAAAATCGAATTTTATTTTATTTTAATTACATTAAATTGCTTTGGAATTTCAATTTATAATGTTTATTATAATATGGAAAGATTATCAAATGTTGAAATAATTGGAAGATTTTATAGTGAAATTAATTTTTTAACTGATAAATTAGTTTATTTATATTCATCTTTAACTTCATTTGCTTTTGAATTAATGGGTTATACAAATGGATTAGAAAAAAATTTTGATTTAATGCTTGATTATCTTTATTTAAATATTTATTCTTTGAGCAATGCTCTTAATTTATTTATTGATTCTATGAGAAAATATGAAAAAAAAATAACTATTGATTATTCGAAATATTTAAATTTTAATTTTATTAAAAATTGTTTAAATTGGGAAACAAATTTAGAAAATAAAACATTAATAACAGAATTATATTATTTAATTTATTTAGCAAAAACTTCTCTTATTGACATTAATTACGAAGAAGTTCAAAATGATTTAAATAAATTTATTTTTTTAGATTTTAAAAATAATGAAACAGAATTAATTAATACTAATTTTATGATGACTTTTTATTATATGTATAATAATTTCGATAATATTATACTTTTTTTTTACGTTCCATTAAAATCTTATTCATACAATAAATTTAAAAATTTTTTAAACAAATCAAATGAAATTGTTATTGTTACAACAACAGTTTGGTTATTATTAAATTTAATTTTCTTTTTATTATGTTATATAATAATACGAAAATATAATTATTATATTTTTAAAAAAATTGTTTTAATGTTTGAAAGTGATTATCAAACATTTGATAAAAACACATTTAAAAATCGACCTGAAAATTATTATATGAAATATAAAATAAATCTATTTTTAGACATCGTAAATAATTTTAATAATGAAAACAAAGAAAAATTCCAAAATTTCAAAGAAAATTTTAAAAATAATTTAGCTAAATATTTAGAAAGTAGCATTATTGTACAAGATGATAATAATAATAATAATGAAAATATTCAAAATGAATTTGAAGAAAGAAAATTTTCATCAAAAAAAGTTAATGAATTAGCTCAAATTGTAAAAATTAATAGCAATATTAATTTAAGTAATAATTTAAATTATAGTTTAAATAATAGTAGCATGTTAGGTTTAAATATTAATAATAGTAATAATAATGTTAATGCTCTTTCGAGTAATAATTTAGTTCATTTAAATAAAAAAATTTATATGCCTTTCAAAAGTCCACGAAAAACTGTGAATGATACTAAATTTTATAATACAATTAAAAGAAAAAGTGATAAAAATTCTATTCAATCGAATATTAATAATAATATTATTATTGAAAATTCAAATACTTTTGTTATGAATAATAATAATTCAACTTTAAATGAATTAAATAATTCTGAAATAAAAGACATTCCAAAAGCAAATACAAAAAAAAAAGAAGTTGAAATTAATGGTTCACAATTTTATGAATTATTAGAAAAAAAATCTTTGATTTTAAATTATTTTTATATTTTTTTAATATTAATTTTCATTATTTTATCGTTAGTTATATTTTATTTTCATATTAAAAATAGCTTAGATTATAATGAAACAATAAATTATTTAGAAAGAACTTTAAATGCATTTATTAATTTTTTTCAACCAATTCCTTTTATTTTTACTACTTTAAGAATTAATATAATAACTCATTCAAATTTATTTCCAATTTTAACACATTTTTCTACAAATATTTCAAGTGGTTTAAAAGAAATAAGTGATATAACATCAGATGAAAAATTTTCTTTAACTAGTAATTTAAAAAATTTTTGGAATCAAATTAATTTACCTATTAATAACGAAGAAATTGATTTAGAATATTTATGTAATTATTATACATTATGTGTATTATTTTTAAATAAATCAAATGGAATTTGTTCAGAAAGTGTTTTTTTAGGTTACAATGTTATAATACAAAAATATATAAATATTATAAATGATTATTTATTATTTCAAGAATTAAATGAAAATATGAATAGAACTCTTATGGAAAATTTTATTAATAAAAATAGTTTTTCTGAATTACAAGAAAATTCAGAAATAATTTTTAGTTTAATTCAAACAAATTTTTATTATAATTTTTTATCAGATTTTCAAGATACAAAAGAAAGTTTAAAAAAGAAAACAGAAATTTTAAATATAATTTTTTTTCTATTTGAATTTATTGTAATTTTTATTTTAATGATTATGATTTATTTTTGGCTAAAAAAACAACAAAATTATGTTGAAAAAGGCTCAAAATTATTTAAAAATGCGTTTTTTAAAGAAAAAATTCAATTTGATTGTATTTATAATTAAATTTCTTAATAATTATAGAATATTAATATTATATAAATATTTAATATTAAAATATAAATATTTTTAATAAAATAATTTTAATAATATTATTAATATTTAATTATATTACAACACTTAATATAATTTAAGAAATAAATAATAATAAAATATTTAAACATTATTTTTTAAAAAAGGATGATTTAATGCATCTTTTGCAGTTATTCTTTTATTTGGATCATATTCAGTCATTTTTTGAAACAAATCAATAGCATCTTCATCCATATTTTTAATAACATCTTTTATATCTTGTTTTTTATATTTTTTAAATACAATTAAATTATAATTAGGTAATTTATCAATATCAAACCAAATATCTTTAGTTGGAGTTCCTTTAATTTCGAAAATTGTATTTAATTCATCTATTTCAGTGACACCTCTAAACAAAGGTTGTTTAATATACATTTCAGCAAAAATACATCCAATTGACCATATATCAACTGGAGTAGAATATTCATTAGTTCCTAATAATAATTCAGGTGCTCTATACCATAATGTTAATACTTCTTTTGTATATGGTCTATTTGGAATAGAAAATGTTCTTGCTAATCCAAAATCTCCAATTTTTAATGTTTTATTTTCATGATTTATTAATAAATTTTGAGGTTTTAAATCTCTATGTATAATTTTTCTACTATGACAATATGAAACTCCTTTTAAAATTTGAGTCATGAAACTTTTTATTAAATCGATTTCTAAATCTTTTTCTTTATAAAAAGTATCTAAATATCTTTTTAAATCATAATCTAAATATTCAAATAATAAATATAATTTTTTTTCACAACAAACTATGTCAAGAAGTTTAACAATATTTTCATGATGTAATTCTCTTAAAATTGTTATTTCTCTTAGAGCTGTTGAAGGAATTCCTTCAAATTCTAAATCGATTTTTATTTTTTTTATTGCTATTGTTTGATTTGTTTTTGTATGACGACCTTTATAAACTGTTCCATATGTTCCACTTCCTATTGATTCTATTTTTTCAAATATACTTTCGTCATTATTTCCAAAATCATCATCATCATCACTATTTTCCATATTTAAATTTTAAAAATATTGTAATTAAATAAATGTTAATTAAATTTTTTTATTTTGAATTTTATGGATTTTTATTTTTTTTATTATAATCTAAAAATTATTTTTTAAATTTTATAAAAAATAAAATAATTTTTTTATTAAAAAAGATTTAAAATTTAATTATTAATAATAAAATAAATGGGGATTGGGGATTGGGGATTGGGGATTGGGGATTGG
>JAEEGK010016020.1_pt1 | contig 16528 bp, 12 predicted proteins | sample 8958771 | NCBI WGS metagenome assembly JAEEGK01 (sample SAMN16246547, study PRJNA631951) | gut metagenome | biome: gut microbiome; feature: rumen; material: SC-attached | host: Bos | place: Iran: Karaj | collected 2018-10 | reverse complement strand
CTTGAAGGCGTGATACCTGATCAGGAAGAAGGCAAAAACGTATTGATGTATGAACAGGTTACTACTCCCATAGGTAACAATTTCTATGTAACCACCAATAATAAGATAAAGAAGCAGAAGCTTAAAGAAATCAAACCCAAGAACGGTATCTATACTTTGATCGACGAATCATGGAGCGGTCGTAATTATGACTACACACTTGCCAAAGATGCCGATTTATATACTAAGCCCGATGGAAAGAAGGTAAAGAAGACATTAAAGGAAGGAACCAAGTTTTATGTGACCGGATTAAAGCTGGGTAAAGGTGAGTTCGCATATGCCAATATCAGCCTGACGGCCGATGACAGCAGTATAGGATGGATCGATCTGACACAGCACTCATTTGAGGATCCGTTGGTAACAAATACCTCGTTTGCCGGATAATTTTAAAATTTTTTAGAATAAATCCCCGATATCTTGTCGGGGATTTATTTCATAAGGTAAGCGAATGACTATCACAGAAGCTTGTTTTCAAAATGTGGTTAACCCCTTAATAATTTTTGCTTGCCAAGATACAGGTTATAGTGTTATAATGTAAAAAACGAGATGCGGAGCATCATTTTGTTACCGAGGAAATGCCGGAGGCGTTTTCGAGGTGATATTGACCCAAACAGAAGATTAGGAGGAAAGAAATGATCGAGAAAGATGCTGGAACAGCTTGCTGTGAGCTGGACTTAACCGAGGTAACATTATTGCCTGTTGAAATCGCGGCTTCCGTAAAGAAATGTGCAGGAAGAGGTGCAGAGAACATATGGTACTGCATGAAGGACGAAAAGGATATTGTACTCGTTAATGCGGGCGGCAAGTCATTTGAGTGGCCCGAAGGCTGTGATTATCTCTGGTCGGGAGTACGCCCCATGCTGAAGTTTTCAGGTAATGGCAACGGAAAGCTTGATATTGGCGGCAGGTTCCGTATAGCAGGACATACATTTACAATAATCTCTCAGGGGATGGCACTGTGCGATGAGCTTATTTTCCATAAGGCACTTACCCTTACAGAGGTTAAGGCAGCTACACTGCCCGCTGATTCATCCGATGTAACTCCCGAGGAGAAGGAAAAGTTCGATATGATCAGGAATAACCCTCAGGAAAATCCTTGCACGACAGAGGGTATAGAAAACATACTTTCACAGTGGATCGAAAAGAACAACCTTAAAATTTCGGGTACCGATTGCAGGAACACCGTCGAGATAGTCGACAACGCAGATTAACAGAAGCATAGAGATATTAAAAGCCCGTTTCCTAAGTAAAAGGAGCGGGCTTATTTTTTAATTATCCTTTTTTGATTTTTTCTTTTTTTCGGCTTTGTAGAAGCAGACGCCCTTCTTTCCACCGGCTTTAACCTTATAGAGAAAATCATCTGCACGCTTGAACAGGGTTTCGGCTGTTATACCCCTTTCACCGAATGCCACGCCTACGCTTATAGAGATTGTAGGCTCATTACCATTTTTTACACCAAGATCCTGATTTATGAGATGGATTTTCTTTTCAAGAAGCTTTGCAAGAGACGGATCGCTGTGAACCATGATGACCGCCATCTCATCACCGCCGATCCTGCAGATATAATCCTGTGCTCTGAAGCTGCCGAAGATGGCTTTTGCGGCTCTTATCAGTATCTTGTCACCCATATCATGCCCGTAGGTATCATTTATCATCTTGAACCTGTCAAGGTCGAAGAGTATGAGAGCAGATGTTTCCAGATCTACATTTGACAGGATAAAATCATATCCACGCCTGTTATACAGACCTGTAAGGGGATCGTGCGTTGCCTCAAAGGTCAGCTTTTCCTTGTTCTGTTCATTGGTATGATGCATAAGATTATAGGTCTTTGCAAGGAAACGGATCTCATAGGCACCCTCTATAGGGATGTCCTGTTCGTCCCTTATCAGGGCAACGGAACGGTTAAGTGGTACTATCACAAGCCTTGAGGTCAGGATTACCATGCCAAGGAATACCGCTATCAGAAGAGCGGTAAGCAGATGCTCGATGAAGACCTGTCTGTTAAGCTTATCATCGAATCTGGCCTGCTCTTCGCGCATCTCTGCGTCGAGTTCCTCAATGCAGTTGTTCGTGTGGGAGTAGATTATTTCCTTGCGGTTGCTGTATTCGTCCTGGAACATCAGAGATATTGCCATATCCTTCATCTTTTCGGAAGATAGCTCTGTGTCCGATGCTATCAGCTTCACATTCTGTATCTCCACGGGAAACTCAGAAATATCATACCCATACGCCAGAACAGTCATCCTGGCCGCGTAATATTCCTTGTCCATAAGGCTTACAGACTCCTGCATTGCGGCATACAGATCCCTGAAGGCCGGAGTGTTCCCATGAGTATTTTCAAGCTCTTCGATAGCCTTATCACGTCTCTTGGCTACCTTGGCTTCGTAAAAATAATTATCAAGATACTTTCTGTCACCGGTCACGACAAAGCTGTTCATTTGTTCAGTAAGATAATCGGATGCCTTTAAAAGATCTGCTGAACTCAACTGCCATTTTATAAGCTTTTCCGTCGAATCATGCATCTCGGAATAAGTACTGCTGGTGATGTTCATGGCAATGATCAGACCTAACGAGATGATTATCGCCGTGATAAGCATTATTATATTAAGTTTTCGAAGAGAAATCCCATGCCGTTTCATTTTATGATACTTCCTTAGTTTTATTGGTAATGTATTATACCAAATATTTAGCGAATAGTCAAAAGAATATTAAAAAGAGTTAGTTAACAATTGACTTTTGGTGATGGAAAAACTATAATAGAAGGATATAGATGGGAGAAGAAATGAAGAATAAGAAACTGTTAGGTAATGGTCTGCTCCTTCTTACGGCAATGATATGGGGAACGGCATTCGTTTTCCAGAGGGTCGGAACGGAAAACATAGGCCCGATAACGTTTACGGCGGCAAGGATGACGCTGGCGGCGGTTGTAATAGGAGCGGTGGCTATACTTACGCAAAGGAAAGAAATGGCTTCCGAAAAGGCGACGGAAGCAGGAAAGAATCGCAGCAGGAATACCGTAATAGGAGGTATATGCTGCGGTACATTCCTTACGATAGCAACGATCCTTCAACAGAAAGGACTGGTTTATACAACTGCAGGTAAGGCAGGGTTCATTACCGCCATGTACATACTGATGGTACCGGTCATAAGCTTCGTTTTCTTAAAGAAAAGATATACGTGGACGGTCTGGCTTGCGGTAGTCCTTGGAGTAACGGGAATGTATTTCCTGTGCATTAACGAGGGATTCAGCCTTGCATACGGAGACACATTTGTTGCTGTATCCGCGCTGTTTTTCAGCCTTCATATACTGTGCTGTGACCATTTTGTACAGCTCGGGAATCCTTTGAGTATTTCCGCAATACAATTCGCAGCATCTGCGGTCATATCCTTCGTAGCGGCTTTTATCATGGAGGAGCCGGGAATAGACCAGCTTGTATCGGCAATGGTACCGATAGTTTACTGCGGTATAGTTTCCGGCGGGATAGGGTATACATTTCAGATGGTGGCTCAGAAATATACGGATCCCGCGATTGCGTCGATACTCATGAGCATGGAATCGGTCTTTGCGCTTATCGCAGGCGTGATACTCCTGGATGAGAAGATGTCTGCCAGGGAATTGTCGGGATGCGTCATAATGTTCGCGGCCATAATCCTGGTGCAGATACCTTCATTTAAACGTAAGAAATAGGATCCTTCGCTGACGCTCAGGATGACAGAAAGCCTTCCCTTAAGAGGGGAAGGTGGCCGAATGAAGTGAGATCGGATGGGGTGTACACGATCAAGCCGATCGGGATAGTGTCATTGGGTTACAAATTTATAGATAAGGTAAGATTTTTGAAATGAAATTGTTAACGGTTATAGATGCTGAATTCAAGCATATTAGGAAGATACCGGCATGGCATTTTGCATTGTCGGTGGTTGGGGCAGCCCTTGTGACTTTTATCACAGTGATGAGGATATCATGGGATACAAAAGCACTTTCGGTTATAAACTGGATGATCATATTTTTTGTGCCGCTTTTAGCCTTGTTCCTGTTTTATGCCTCCGTAAGGGTAAACGGAAGCTCGGTCTTAAGGTTTACGAAACTGATATTTTATATATGTACGCCGTTTATACTGATGTTTTTGACGGGTGTGTTCTTCGGCCCCAACCGGGCGACGATGTATGCCGAAAACTTTTTCGGCCGCTTTTTGCCCTTGTGGATAATGATATGGTGGCTTGGAACGCTTTTGCTGGTCATCATCATGAGGCTTTTTGTATCTGCCGTTGAGAACGGATATGAAAAGGGCAGTTTCATGGCGCGAGTATGTTATGCACTTGCAGCTATGTATACGCCTCAGAAAACGATAGACAGGCAGAAGAGAGAGGAAAAAGGAAAGTGGATCGTACCTTCGGCATGCATGCTGATGGTAGCGCTCGCCGTTTTTACCTGTACCGTGACGCTTTTCCTGTATGCTGTTTATTCGAATATGAGGTTTGAAGCAATACTGTTCACGATAACCTTTGCTTCGGGGGGACTCGCTTTTGAAGATTTCATGGCAGGCTTTACACTTGTCATACTCTTTATCATCATAGCGGGATATCTCGGATATCATCTGTTCAAATGCTTTTTGTTTGACAGGATCGTTGTAGCCGACACCAATGAAGAAGGACAGTACACACTTGTGCTCGACCGCAGGAAAAGGGCTATACATATCGTATTATCGGCGGTGTTCCTGCTCGTAAGCATGGCGTGGTTTACACATCAGACCGAATTCCTTCATTACATAAGCGTAAAGAGCAGCGATTCGGTCATATATGACAGTCATTATGTAAGTCCGGATGAGACCGTTATCACTTTCCCGGAGAAAAAGAGAAATCTTATCTATATCTTCCTTGAATCAATGGAAAATACCTATGCTTCCAAGGAAGAAGGCGGTTCGCAGGAAAGAAATTACATTTCGGGGCTTACAGAGCTCATCAAGGAAAACAGCAGCGTAAACTTTTCAAATACCGAGAAGATCGGAGGAGCATCCGTTTTTGTACCTGCAATATCACATACGATGGGATCTACGGTCGCACAGACCTCCGGTATAGCAATGAACACAACGATATTTGAGAGCGATACCAAGGAATTCCCGCCGGTGAGAAGGCTTGAGGATGTCCTTCACGACAACGGTTACAACCAGCTCTACATAGAGGGCTCAAAGGGCGAGTTTTCACTGTACGACAAATATGTCGGGAGATATGATGACAGTAAGGTATATGACAGGATATCGCTGGTTGAGCAGGGCTATGCAAAAGAGAATGCCGATTACATGTGGAAATGGGGAATAGAGGACCAGAAGCTCATAGAGATAACAAAAGAGCTTATTACCGATATGTCCAAGAAGGATAAGCCGTTCTTTGTTACCATGTACACGATGGATACACATACCTTTGAAACAGGCCACCGCTGCAAGAACTGTGATGAGAACATCATAAACGATTATCTTGCGGCTGTTGAATGCTCGTCAAGATCGGTCTCGCAGCTTGTGGAGTGGATAAAGCAGCAGCCGTTTTACGAGAACACGACCATCGTGCTTGTCGGAGACCATCTGGGGAATAAGAAAACGGCAATGGTCGACATAGATGATGATTATGTAAGGACTACATACAACTGCATCATAAATCCGGTAAACACTCCTATAAACTCAAAGAACCGTGTCTTCTCATCGCTTGACATGCTGCCTACAACGCTTTCGGCAATAGGAGTGGAGATAAAGGGCGACAGGCTGGGACTCGGTACGGATCTGTTTTCGAGCACTCCGACACTCTGTGAGGAGCTCGGTGTTGAGAAATACCAGCAGGAGCTGGAGAGAAACAACGATTATTAAACGAATATGTTCATGTGATACTTTTTTACGGCGGGAAGGAAGAGGAAGATATCCTTAAGGAACGCCCTGAGGAATGGCTTGGTCATGAAGAAAGAAGGAAGAAGCTTGAAGTGCTGTGCAATGAGGTTTCTTCCTCTTTTAAAAACAGGGGAAAAAACGTAAGGATCTTACCCTCATGCATAGACATAATAAGCGGTACAAAGTCTTCTTCATGCAGGACGATCCGCAGATCGAAGAGTTCATAAAAACAAATAAATATATGCTGGGACTGTGATGGACAGGAATATCACGGACCGGAAGAAAGGATAAGAAATGAAATCTCATAAGAAACTGTTTTTTGTCATACCCGCGGTTATAATCATCATAGCGATCGTTGTTCTGCTGGTAATATTTTCCATCATACCGTTTATCGACGCTGTAAACCAGAAGGACGATAAGGAAGACAAAAAGACCGAAAAGCGTGAAGACGAAGACGACGATGATAAAAAAGATGCCAAAGAAGATAGCGGCAAGGATGATAAAGACGATACCGACAAAAAGGACGACAAAGATAATACCGACAAAAATGATGCTAAGGACAATACCGGTAAAAAAGACGACGTGAAGAAAGACGACGTGAAAAAGGATGATGACAATGATAAAGACAACGGAAAACAGGGGGGCGATCCGGATGATAAAAAACCTGTTGAGCCCGAGAAGAAACCTGAAGTTATAAAGGTCGGAGTCATAAACAATCCGCCCAACGAGTCAGGTTACCGTGAAAAAAATGTAAGGGACATGGAACAGGTTTTCTCAAAAGAAAACGGATATGATCTGAAGACATTCTACAGTCAAAGAAACAGTGACCAACTTCAGGCAGCAGAATCTTTCATATCTGACGGAGTTGATTATCTTCTGATATCTGCCATGGAAACCACAGGCTGGGATGATATCCTGTTAAAGGCAAAAGAAAAAGGAATAAAAGTATATCTTTTTGACAGGATGATTGATGTCGATCCCAATCTGTATGAGGCGGCAATTATGTCAGATATGGCAAAGGAAGGCGAGGCTGCCGTAAATTGGCTGCTGACACAGAATCTTGCGGAATACAGGGTCATCCATATACAGGGAGCCATGGGTTCGGATGCACAGATCGGACGTACCGCAGCTTTAAATGCACAGTTTATGTCCGGGAAAATGACATGCGTTTGTCAAATGCCCGCAACCTGGGATGAGAAGGCTGCAAAGGATATAGTACTGACCGTTATCGCCAGCGGAGAGTTTTTCAACGTAATATATGCGGAGAATGACGGAATGGCCAAGGGTGCGGTAGAGGCGCTCGACGAAGCCGGAATAACCCATGGCGTAAACGGCCAGGTTATCATAATCGGCTTTGACTGCAATAAGTGGGCATTAAGGGAGCTGCTGGCCGGAAGGTGGAACTATGACGGACAGTGCAGTCCTTTCCATGCACAGATCATCAGCGATCTGATAAGGGGCGTGAGACATGATGATTCAAAAATCATCATCGTTGACGAAACCGGTTTTGACGCCAGGACCATAACTAAGGACGATGTAGACAGGTACGGACTCGGAGACTGAGCAACCGCTGAAAAAAAACTGCAACTATTACGGAAAACTGTAAGGACAAGAAATCATCTGATAATCTGCAGAGATTCCGGCGGGATATTAGAAAGGAGCGTGATCCTATGAGAGAAGCGGATTGTTACAGTTATTGGTATGATGCCTTTACAAAAATATGTAAATGGATGGAGAATGACTTTGCAAGGTTTATAGAAAACGGTTCCGGACAAATGAAAAAGATAAAACTTTTATTTATAAAACGGGCACGCAAGTTTTTTGGGATGTATATTTATTTTGGCGAATATGATGAAAACTATAATGAGTGCATAAAGCTTGCAGATGAGATAATGGCTAATGTACTTGAAGAGGAATTGTCAGGTTCGTGGAGCGAAGAGGAAAAACAAGAATTTAAAAAGTTTTACGAAGAATGTCCCGATTATTTTGAGCCAATAGAGAAGTTGTATGCTTTTGTAAAGAACATTTTACCAGATGTCCAAGATAACGAGACAATGGAGAAAATCTATAAAGAAGCGAAATACTGGCATGATTCTATAAAGGCCAATTTTGAAACTTTTCAGATGGGCAGAAAAAGTAAGTTTATAAAAGATGATGATGAAGGATCGGAGCCCCCTCTCGGGCTTGACGAGTTTGAGTACATTGACTGGATGATAACTCACTAACAAATGTAATTATATCTGAAGGAGGGAGTATTATGAAGCACGTTTGGAAAAGGATTTTGGCAATGTTTTTGGTTGCGACGGGTGTTGTGACAATGGTCCTGTCGGGAGCGAGCGACATTTCGGCTTCTGCGAAGAAAAAGTCTAAAGCCTCGGATGTCGAAATAATCGAAAACGCAAAGAATGCTGCGCTGAACGCTCTTACATCAAGGCTTGCGGAAGAACGTGAATGTGTTTATGTTTATAAGGATTTCGGCCTTTCGGAAAACCATTATACCCAGAAAGCAAAAATGGGCGGGACAAACAGTGATGTTTATGTAAAAGACATGAATGAGAACTGGCAGGTAAATCCGTATTCCGGATCGAGCTGTATAAAATGTGAAGTGATAACCCAGACGTTAAGCTGGGGCGGCTGGCTGTTCCTTGAGGGTTATTTACCGGCAGGCGAGACCATACCGAAGCTGAATGACGGAAGCATGCCGGATCAGGGCATAGATCTTACCGGTGCGGATGCGTTAAGGTTTTACGCTAGAGGAGATAAAGGCGGGGAGGTTGTAGAGTTCTTTACGGCAGGCTTCGGATATGACGGTGATACCGGAAAACAGACGGCAAAATATCCTGACAGCGCCAAGAAGCAGACACTTGGACGCGTAAAGCTCACAAAGGACTGGAAGGAATATGTGATACCCCTTAAGGGCGTCGACATGAGCAGTATCGTCTGCGGATTCGGATATGTCTTAAACGGTGACATGGACGGTAATGCGCTTAACACATTTTATCTTGATGATATCAGATTTACCGGAAATATAAAGAGCCTGCAGAATGCGCCGGTGCTCTTACGTTCGTACGACACTGACAATATTTACATTCAAAATGCTGCATTTTCTTATGATAATGCACTGGTAGCCATGGCGTTCATGGCAGAGGGCAGGAAAAAGGAAGCAAAGCAGATAGTCGATGCATTCTTATACGCCATAGAGAATGACAGATCACTTCTTATAAAGAGTTCCTATGCTAAAGTTGCTATGAAAAGAGTTCGTAATGCGTATTCGGCAGGTGATATCTCGGCATCCCCCGGATGGGAGAGCGGAGCAAGGCTTCCCGGCTGGTATGACAACGATGCTATGGAGTTCAGGGAAGACAGATACCAAGTCGGAATGAGCACAGGAAACATATCTTACACTGCTCTGATGTTCTTAAATTACTACAAGCTGTATTCCGGTAAGAAGTATTTAAAGGCAGCCTGCACCATAATGGACTGGGTGATCAAAAACTGTTCTGATGGTGGAGTCGGATTCACAGCCGGATTCGACGGATGGGTCGAAGGAAATCCTCCGGTAGTTTATAAGTTTACTTATAAATCGATAGAGCACAATATAGATGCCTACTCCGTATTCAGCGCCCTTTATAAATACACGGGCAAGAAGAAATACAAGAAAGCTGCGAAAAGCGCAAAGAAGTTCATAATCTCGATGTATGATGAAGAAGAGCACTTGTTCAGGACCGGGACTCTCGAAGACGGAGTAACGCCAAGCAAAGATGTTGTTGTCCTCGATGCTCAGGTATGGTGTTCGATGGCTTTGGGAGATTCATTCAAGCCTTACAAGGATGCCCTTAAGATCGTCGAGAAGATGAAGACCAAGGAAGGCGGATACTCCTTCTGCTTAGAGAACAAGAACGGAGGTACATGGCTTGAGGGCTCGGCATTTACAGCTCTGATGTACAAGGAGCTTGGTGACGAGGCAAAATATCTCGAGACCATGAAAGCACTTGCAGATTTCCAGCTTGACAATGGCCTGCTTCCCGCAGCTACGGTGGATAACCTTTCAACCGGAATATATCTCTTTACCGGTGAGCCGTGGTTATATTCAACAGATGCACATATCGCACCTGCCGCGTGGTACATCATGGCGGTTAACGGATTTGATCCGTATAGGATTTGATATTAGTAAACGCATATCATTCACTGACAGCTTCCCTCTAAAGGGAAGCTGTTTTTTGCAAACGAAAATCTATCAAAGAACCGTCCCTCTGATTGAAATCAGTTGACCTGTTAAACTGTTTAGTGTATAATAAAAATCACTTATCGGCATTAAACTATACAGAGGCGCGGTGAAAGATGGAGCTGCCCTGTGTCACCTGCAGACAGGAGATTTTTATGAAGATCAGAAGATTTTTCTTTATTATAATGAATATTATCGCGATGGTTTTACTGATGAGTTGCAGCAAGGACACGGATCAGCCGGACAAGGATCCGGCACTGCTGCTGGGATTCAGCCAGATAGGCTCCGAGAGCGCATGGAGGATAGGAAATACGCATGATATAGAGCAGGCAGCGGAAAAGCACGGGGTCAGCCTTATGCTTGAAAACGCAAATCAGAAGCAGGAGAACCAGATAGCAGCGATCAGACGCTTTATAGCCTATAAGGTTGATGTTATTGCATTCTCGCCGATAGTGGAGGACGGATGGGACAATGTGCTCAAAGAAGCAAAGATGGCAGGTATACCGGTCATACTCGTTGACAGAGCCATCAGTACTGAAAATGATGATCTGACATCCTGTCTTATCGGAGCCGATTTTTATAAAGAGGGCTATATGGCAGGAGAGTATCTCATCAGAAAGGCCAACAGCCTGAATATGGAGCAAGTGAACATAGTTGAGATCACCGGGACTACGAATTCGACACCGATGCGCCAGCGTCAGGCAGGCTTCATGGATGCGATCGCAGGGGATCCGAGGATGAAGGTGACAGAGAGTATAGACGGGGATTTCTTAAAGAGCCGCGGTGCCGAGAACATGAGGCATCTGTTGGAGAAATACGGAGGAGACATCGACGTGGTATTCTCACATAATGACGAGATGACTCTCGGTGCGCTTCCCGAAATAGAAAAAGCAGGTTTTATGCCGGGAAAGGATATGATAATCATATCCATAGACGGCGGGCAGGAGGCTATTGACGTATTAAAGGAAGGCAAGATCAACTGCGTGGTTGAATGTACGCCCAAACTCGGGAACCTGCTTATGGAAACAGCCTTGAAGCTTAAGGCAGGTGAATCGGTACAGAGTCTTATACATCCCGAAGAGCAGGTGTTCAGCGATGAGCAGGATACATCAAAGATAGCACCAAGAGATTATTAAACCGCAAAATAACGGTTGGCTTCGGCGGTGCTTAAGGCATTGCCGGCAGACAGATCATCATGTGAAAGGTGCATATATGAAACCCCAAAAGGTAGAAAAAGAAAAAAGCATACTCGGCCGGATAAATGATCTTAGCCATAAGCTTGTCCTGGTACTTGTGCTCCCAATCGTACTGAGCCTTGTGCTTATGCTGGTGTATGCCGGAAAATATCACAGCTCCATTAAGAGAATGGAGACTATCGCAAGTCTTAAGGAAAAAGTGGTAGTCCTGATACCCGGGATAACATGGAACATCGTCAGCGGACGTGCGGAATTTGAAACAAGTAACATATATGTCAGGATCAATGAGGTAAATGACGTAATAGAAAAGATAACCGAAAGTGCGGATCCCGAGAACAGGCTGTCGCTGATAGTTGCGGCCAGGACGATGCAGACACTTGAAAACTATGTTGACCGCATAAAGGATAATATCCGCAATCAGGTTCCCGTAGTAGAGAACGAAGCGGTCCTCGGAGAGATCAGAGGTGTCGCAAGTCTTGTTGACAGCATGCTCAACGATTATATTTCGGAAGAGATAGGATCGGCGGCCAAGATGAGCGGAAGTCTTCAGGCAGCAATTATTTTTACAGCCATAGCAGAGGTTGTGATAGTTATTTTATCTCTCTGGGTCAGAAACCGGTCGGTAAAATCCACGGCAATGTTTGTCCGGCAGCCTATCGAAAGACTTGAGGAGGTGGCGGCAAAGCTCTCTGAAGGAACGCTTGACGCAAGGCTTGCAGATACCGACGTTAAAGAGCTGAGGAACCTTACGGCTCAGGTAAACACCATGGCAAAACGACTTAAGAATATGATGGAAAAGAGCGTTCTTGACGGTAAAAAGCTGAGGAAAGCCGAACTGCGAACCCTGCAGGCGCAGATAAATCCTCATTTCCTGTACAATACTCTGGACGCTATCGTGTGGAAAACCGAGGCAGGTGAGAAGGATGAGGTAATACAGCTTACAAGTGCACTAAGCGATTTTTTCCGTATAAGCCTTTCATCAGGCGCCGATTGGATACCGATCGAGCAGGAGAAGAAGCATATCGAAGGCTATCTGAAGATCCAACAGACAAGATACCGTGATATCATGAGTTACGATATTGATATACCCGATACCATCGGGGAATATTATATACTGAAGCTTCTGCTGCAGCCGCTGGTTGAAAATGCCATATACCATGGTATCAAAAACAAGCGCGGCGGCGGTCATATAAGTGTATCGGCAAAAGAAGAGAAGGAGATGCTCACCTTTGTTGTAAAGGATACCGGGTCAGGCATGACGCCGGAACAATTTGAAGAATTAAACGATCGTATGAAGAAGGAGCAGCCGGTATCAAGTGCTATAGGCAAGGGCGGCTTCGGACTTGTAAACGTAAACTTAAGGATAAGGCTGTATTATAACCAGACTGACGGTTTAAAGATAAAGAGCGGTCCGGAAGGAACGGAAGTGGCATTTTCGGTTCCTTGCAGAAAGAGAGAGGAGATATTTGAAAATGAAAGTGTTTCTGGCTGATGATGAGATAGTTGTCAGGGAGGGTATCAGAGAATCATTCCCGTGGGATGAGACGCCCTATACGCTTGTGGGCGAGGCACCCGACGGCGAGATGGCACTTCCCATTATCAGGGATACAAACCCGGATATAGTTATCACGGATATAAGGATGCCGTTTATGGACGGGCTGGAGCTGTGCCGTATCCTTCGTGTACAGATGCCCTGGATAGGAATTATCGTACTTAGCGGATATGATGAATTTGAATATGCAAGACAGTGCATACATCTCGGAGTAAGAGAATACCTGTTAAAACCGATAAATGCGGAGAAGCTCAAGGAGGTTCTGGATAAGGTAAGCGCTCAGATTGTTGCCGAGAGAAAAACTCTTGAACACGCGGCAAGCCTGAGAGCCCGCATGGAAAGTGACGGCAGGTTCTTAAAGGAAAAACTGATAGGACTCTTTTTCAATGATGATTCGACGGAAGAAGACGCAAAAAACGTGATAAAGCAGTTAAGCTCCATGGGATGTAATGCCGAAGCGCCGTTCTATTCGGTTATAGATGCGGCCTTCTCACCTGTAAGGACCGGACAGGAGGCTGCATTTGGCCTGGCGGCAAACAGCGGAGGGATTGTTTTTGCTTCAGCCGGAAGAACCGGAGCGCGGCTCCTTGTCATGGGAAATACGGTAGAGGAAGCTGAAGAGCGTGCATATGCATTTGCGAGTTCGCTTGTACAGGAGCTTGAGCGTCTTGACTGCAGCGAGATAAGGGTCGGTATAGGCGACATTGTTGACAGCCCGGAAAAGATCATCAACAGCTTCAAGGCGGCAAGGCATATCCGACACATTATAGTGGAGCGCAAGGACGAGCAGGCACTCATCCTCGGAGTCAGGGAAATGGGAGAAGTGGATGAGGATAAAAAGGAATCCTCAGTGATAAATGAGGCTAAGCTGTATATGCTCGATCATTTCTCAAACCCGAACTTAATGCTTCAGGATGTCGCAAAAGTGGTTAACATGAGCAACAGCAGGTTCTCGACCGTGTTCTCGCAGCAGAGCGGACAGACCTTTACGGAATACCTCATGTATCTGAGACTGAACAAGGCCAAGGAGCTGCTCAGATCGAGCGACATAAAGAATACTCAGATAGCCCGGGAAGCAGGGTATAACGATTCACATTATTTCAGTTATATCTTTAAGAAAAACATTGGTATCACGCCTACGGAATACAGGGCACAATATCAAAATCAACCTGAATAAAATGAAAATTAACCGTTTTATGATTATTTAAAATAATACGGAATTATATTTAACCAAGTCAAAATCAATATGGATTTACCTCCTTTTTTGAATGTGTTAAAGTATACACATAAAGCCGCAGGGCGGCGAAAATAAAGGAGGAAATATTAATGAAAAGGGTAAAAGCATTACTTTTGGTACTTACTCTGGTATTAAGTGTGGGTCTTTGCGCATGTTCAAAGGATTCGAAGGACAGTGGAAACGGTGGCAGCACCGGTAAGACAGACGAGAAGATCAAGGTCGGCGTTGTAAACAATCCCGCTTCAGAGTCCGGTTATCGTGAAGCAAATGTAAAGGACATGGAGAAAGTTTTCTCGGCAGAGAACGGATATGAGTTAAAGACATTCTACAGCCAGAAGAATGACGATCAGCTCAAGGCAGCTCAGGGATTCATCACAGACGGTGTTGATTATCTCCTGATCTCGGCAGCAGAGACGACAGGCTGGGACGATGTTCTTAAGAAGGCAAAAGAAGCCGGTATTAAGGTATTCCTTTTTGACCGTATGCTCAGTGTTTCCGAGGATCTCTATGAAGCAGCTGTAGTATCGGATATGCCCAAGGAAGGCGAGACCGCAGTTAACTGGTTGTTAAGCCTTAACCTTCCCGAGTACAAGGTTATACATATCCAGGGAGCTATGGGATCGGATGCACAGGTAGGACGTACCGGAGCCCTTGAAGCACAGTTCACCTCAGGAAAGATGAAGAAAGTTGTTCAGCAGACAGCTACATGGGATGAAGCAGAAGCAAAGAAGATCGTAGAAACAGTTATCAACAGCGGTGAAGATTTCAACATTATCTACGCTGAGAACGACGGTATGGCAAGAGGCGCTGTTGCAGCTCTTGATGCAGCAGGTATCACACACGGTGTTGACGGTAAGGTCGTAGTTATGGGCTTTGACTGCAACAAGTGGGCACTTAAGGAACTTCTTGCAGGAAACTGGAATTACGATGGACAGTGCAGTCCTTTCCAGGCTCAGGTTATCAGTGACATAATCAAGGGCGTTAAGAAGGATTATGCAAAGAAGATCTTCAGTGAAGAGAAGGGCTTTGACGCTAAGACTATTACCCAGGCTGATATCGATAACTATGGTTTAGGTGAATAATTCCCTAATGACATTGACTAAGAAATGACAGGATGGCGCAGCCGGGCTGTATGCTTAAAAGCAGCTTGGCTGCGCTTTTTATCAGGAGGAACGTATGGACGGAAAAGAACTGCTTACAATGCGTCACATAAAGAAGCAATTTCCGGGAGTACTGGCATTGAACGATGTGGACTTCACTTTGAGGAAAGGTGAGATACATGCACTTATGGGTGAAAACGGCGCCGGGAAATCCACATTGATAAAAATACTTACAGGCGTATATCAGATGGATGCGGGTGAGGTAAGGATAGAAGGCGAAAAAGTCAGCATTCACTCTCCGCAGGCTGCCCAGAACAGCGGTATCAGCACGGTTTATCAGGAAATAACGCTGTGCCCCAATCTGACTGTTGCGGAAAACATGTTTATCGGACGTGATAACAGTTTGTTTTCAAACCGCAAAAAATACGAAAAGAGAGCCGATGAATTATTAAAACAGCTGGAGATCCCGGCAAAAAGCACACAGCAGCTCGGGAGGTGTTCGCTGGCAATCCAGCAGATGGTTGCGATCGCCCGTGCCGTGGATATGAAATGTAAAGTCCTGATCCTGGATGAGCCGACATCTTCCCTTGATGACAAGGAAGTAAACATGCTTTTCAAACTTATGAGAAACCTTAAGTCCGAAGGCGTAGGGATCATCTTCGTAACGCACTTCCTTGAACAGGTTTATGAGGTTAGCGACAGGATCACGGTACTTCGTAACGGCGAGCTTGTAGGAGAATACTTAACAGAGGAGCTTCCGCAGGTAGAACTCGTATCAAAGATGATAGGCAAGGCTCTTGACGAGCTTAACTCACTCGGAGACCCGGATGAGACCAAAAAAGTGAGCGATGAAGTCTTTTACGAAGCGGAGGGACTCTCAAGCGAGAACGCCTTGCCTTTTGATTTTAAGATACATAAGGGTGAGGTCAACGGATTTACCGGACTGCTGGGATCCGGACGAAGCGAGAGCGTAAGAGCTATTTTCGGAGCTGACAAGGTGACCGGCGGAAAGATAAAGATAAAAGGCGCACAGGTAAAGATAACAAAACCCATAGATGCCATGAAGCACGGCATAGGATATCTTGCCGAAGACAGAAAGAGGGACGGCATCATCGCAGAGCTGAGCGTAAGGGAAAACATCATCCTTGCACTTCAGGTCATGAACGGATTCTTTAAACCGATAAGCAGGAGTGAATCGGAAGCTTTCGCGGACGAATATATAAAGGTGCTCCAGATTAAAACAGCAAACAGAGAGACTCCCGTAGGATCGCTGAGCGGCGGTAACCAGCAGAAAGTAATACTTGCG
>JAEEGK010016019.1_pt1 | contig 16528 bp, 10 predicted proteins | sample 8958771 | NCBI WGS metagenome assembly JAEEGK01 (sample SAMN16246547, study PRJNA631951) | gut metagenome | biome: gut microbiome; feature: rumen; material: SC-attached | host: Bos | place: Iran: Karaj | collected 2018-10 | reverse complement strand
ATCCCCAATTATAAAATATTATATAATGTGAACTTAAATAAAAATATATATTTTATTTTTTAAATTAAAATTAATAGATATAAAAATAATAAAATTTTAATTAATTTTTTATAATTATATTTAATAAAAATGTAATAAATTTAAAAAATGTTATAAAAATAAGAGTTAAAAAATAAAATTTTTGATATCATTAAAATTTTATTACAATAAAAAGACACCATAAAATAATTAATATAAAAATATAAAATAATTTATATATATTCGAATAATTCTAATAATATTTCTATTATAATTTTCATTTCGAATTAATTTTTTTACATTTTTCCATTTATTTTTCTCTATTTTTAAAAAATATAATAATATTTTTTAAATTTTACAAACACAATCATAAAAAAATAATATTAAAATTAATTTTAAATATATAAATCAAAACTATTTCTTTATAATTAGATATTAAAAATGTAACAAAATTTATTTATTAAATTAAATTAAATTTAAAAATAAATTAAAAAATCAATTTTTTGATTTAAATATAAAAATTATATAATTATTCAAATAATATATAATACATAAATTATAAATAAAAAAATATAAAATATCATAATGGGTGAAAAATACGAAAAACAAGTCTATCTTGCTATGCTTGCTGAACAATGCTCCAGATATGAAGATATGATGTCCTTCTTAGAAGATATGGTTAAAACCAAAACTGAAGATTTATCATCAGACGAAAGAAATTTACTCTCAATTGCCTACAAAAATACCATTAGTTTAGATAGACAAGCCATTAGAACTTTATTAGCCTATGAATCAAAAGAAGCTAAAAAAGCTGAATCACCATATCTTGAATATATTAGAGAATATAAAACTAAAGTTCAAAAAGAATTAGAAGATTTATGTAATAAAATTAATCAAACTATTGATTCATCTTTATTACCTAAAGCCACAACTGATGAAGCAAAAGTCTTCTATCACAAAATGAAAGGAGACTATGACAGATATATTGCTGAAAATGTTGATGGAGATATTAAAAAAAAATATTCTGATTTAGGTTTAGCTGCTTATAATGCTGCTTTAGAAGCCGCTAAAAGCATTGATTACAAAAATCCAATTAAACTTGGATTAGCCTTAAACTTATCTGTCTTCTACTATGAAGTTGTTGGAAACAAAGAACAAGCTTGTAAATTAGCTCAAGAAACATTAGATAAAAGCAGAGAAGCTCTTACTGGTGCTGACGAAGAAGAAGATGAAGTCAAAGATGCTATGAGCATTGTAAATCTTTTACAAGAAAATCTTAGCATGTGGAATAGCGAAACTGATGATGCTTAATTTAAATAAAATCTAAATTAAATAAATTTATAAAAGAACCTTTTTAATAATTAATATAAATAAAAGAGAATAAATTTAAATCATTTTAAAAATTTAAATTTTCTATTTTAAAATTTGATACATATGTTGTATTATTTTTTATTAATTATAAACTAAAGATAATTTATAAAATAAATATTTAAAAAAATAATAATAATAAAATTAAATTTATTATTTTAATTGATCAAGATATTTTATTATTTAAATACAAATTAAATAAAATAATTAAAATAATAAATATTTAAATTTAAAATTAAATTGTTTATAAATAATTTTGATAAATTTTATAATAAATAATTAAATATTTATGCATAAATACAATATAAAATATGTTAATTAATTTTATTATATAACATATGAGCAATTATATTAACGATACTTATTTTATTATTATTATTATTATTTATTTTATCTTTATTATCAACTACTTTTTTTGAATCATTATTAAAATCCAAATTACTATTCAAAAGTGTAAAATCATTATTACTTTCTTTTAATTCATGTTTAGTATTTTTTTTATTTAATGTTTCATCATAAGTTTTTAATATATTTTTAATATTGTTAAGTAAATTATTTCTTTCTTTATTTAATTTTTTAAATATATCATTTTTATTTCCAATTGGATTATTTAATGATGTTTCAAGTTCTTTTAATAATTTCATTTCAGAAAATAAATTTTCATTTGAATTATAATTTTTTTTCAAATATTCCATATAAAAATATATTAATGAAGTACTATATAAAAATCGTTTTTCATTAAAATATTCAAGTAAAATATTTAATTCTGAACCAAAATTTTTAAAACCTATAATTGGTCCTAAAATTCCCATTACTATTGCTCCATTTGTATCTGTATCACCTCCATAATTGCATATATCATTTATTATAAATCGAAAAATTGTAGGATTTAATTTATCAACAGATAAAAAATTAAAATTTTTTAAATAATATAATATTAATTTAATTGAATGTAAATAATATCCTTTATTCTTTTTATCAATAGGAAAAAGTTCATTTCTTTTTTCAAAATTGGAAGGTTTTTCAATTTCATTTATTATTTTATCATTAATTAATTTATTAACTTCTGAATATTCTTTTTTAAATTGTTCTGTGTTAATAAAATTTTTAATATCAAAATAAATTTTTTCTGGTTTCATTTTTAATAAAGACATTAAACCCATATAAATATATAATGTTGCTATACATAAACATTCTCCATTTGGATGAGTAATTAAACAATCATTCAATACAATTTTATTTATTTCTACAAATAAATTAAATTTATTATCATTATTATTTGAATATAATATTTCTTTAATATAATTTTTAGAAAAATAATAATAACAATAAACAATTAAAGGACTTAATCTCATTAAAAATCCATTTGATTTTGATTCATAATTAACGTTTTTTTTTTTATATTTTTCATATAATTCTTGATATAAAGTATCTTTTAATTGATCAAATGTTAAAGCAGATACAATAGTATTTCCAATATCAAATGGATTTGAAAATTTCCAAATAGAATAAAAAAAATAAATAATATTAATATTAATATTATTACTTGGATTATCCATTATACTATAAGCTAAACTAAGAGCCATTTCTGAATCATCAGTAATTTGACCGGGAGGAAGATGAAAAACATTTTTATTCACAAAAATTCTTTTTTGATTATCTTTATTAAAAGAACTAAATTCACAAAAACTTCCCATTGAATCTGCTAAAAATGCACCTAATATACATGAATATGAAACATATTCATCATAATTTAAAGATTCACTTAAAGAAAATATTTTTTTATTTATTATTCTTAAATTATTTTCAAAATTATGTTTACTAGAACTGTTTAAAAATTCTTGAGGGTTTTTTACTATATATTCTAAACAATAAGTTTCTTGAAAAGGATTTAAAATTTTTTCATCATAATTTTTTTCTTTTAATTTTAACAATAATTGTTTCACTTCCATTTATTAATATAATAAATAAAAAATAGTATTTTAAATAAATAACTAATTTATTAAAAACTTAAAATAAAAAGAAATTTAAAATTTAATTTTTTATTATTTAAATTCAATCTTAATTTTTTGATTATTTAATAAATAAAAACATATAATAATATTTATAATAATATTATTATCAATAAATTTTATTTATAATTTCAATAAATATTTTTATTTTCATAAAGATAATTTTATAATTTTACAATTATAATCATAAAATGGTAAATAAATTTCTTCTTCTTTAAAATTATTTAAATAATCAATTGCTTCTTTATTATCATTTTTACAAAAAACAGAAATTCCACCTAAACCTCCATAAGGAATTATTAAATCATTAAATGCATTAACATTTTTTTTATCATTTTTTTTTATTTTTTCTTTATAAAACATATTTATAATTTGTTCTTTTACAGAAAAATTTAACCATTTTTCTTTTTCTAATTCTTTTAAATCTCCTTCTTCAATTTTTCTATTAAAAACATGTTCTTTTGGAATAATCATAAAATTTCCATTTGTAATATAATTAAACATTTGATTAATTGTCACAGTTTCAAAAGGGTTAGTTAAATATAATAAATTATCTTTTATTCCATAAGACATTTGATGATGCCATGCATCATTTCCAATTAAAAATAAATTTTCAGTAAAAATTAAAGAACATTTTAATTCAAATAATTTATATAAAAAATTTTTAAATTTTATTTTATTTTCATAAGGATTTAATACAAAAAATTTTGCAGTTAAATTATTATTAGTTATTTTTAATAATGCATTTATTAAATCATTATGATTTGTTCCTGCTAAAATTCTTGAAATTAAATATTCTAATAAATTATTTGTTTCATAATTACGTAATCTTGCAGGAACAATTTCTAATATTTTTTCTGGAGAGGGAGATGGAATATCTAAAGAATTTAAAACATTAATTATTGCTGTTGGGCCACAAGCACTTTTTCCAATTTGATTTATTGAAATATTTTTCATTTCATTTTCAGATTTTAAAAACATTTATTTAAAAAAAATATAAGATTATTTAAATTTAAAAAAAAAAAATAATAATATTTATATTTCATTTTTTTAGAATAAAAATGTTTAATTTTTATTTATAATTAATTTATATATATATTTTAATTTTCAAAAAAATTACTTTCTTTTTCACTCTTTTTAAACAAACTCATTTTATCACTTTTTTCTGCATTGCTTGTTGCATCATATCCACTTATATTAGGATTACTTAAACTAGCTTGTTCTCTTTTTTTTAATTCTTGAGATTCATCTAGAAACTTCAAATTAATTAATAAATTAATAAATTCATCGAAAGTAACTTTTTCTTCACTTGTGCTTGGAATCCCTTTTTCTCTTCCAAAATATTTACAAAAATTAATAAACATTTGAGCTTCATCTTTTGTTATAGGAACATCATCCAATTCTTCTGAAACTTTTCTAAAATCTTCCCATGTTATATAATTATCCATATTTTTATCATAATCATTAAAGGTATTTTCTAAATGCTGTGCTATTGGACTTTCTTTACCAAATTGAAATTTAGACATCATTACATAAAATTCATCATAATCTATTGAACCACTTCCATCTTTATCCATTTCTTTCATCATTTCATTCGCCTTTTTTTCTGATATTTCTAATCCTAATGTAGCTACTAATTTTGAAAATTCTCTTTTATCTATATCCCCTGAATGATCTTCATCAAACATATTAAATGCTTCTCGAATCATAAAATCTCGAATTAAATTATTTATTTCTACCTCTCCAAAATCTATTTCATCTCCAACTGAACGAATACGAGAACTTCTTATTTTTGATTTTCTCATTTTTTTTATATAAAAAAATAAATTTTTATTTTAAAAAACAATTATATTTAATATATAACATATTTTTATATTATATATTATATTTTATAAATTAATTTTAATATTATTATTTTTACATATACTTTTTATATATATAATATAACATATTAAAAACTCCACATTGTTATTCCTCCATATAAATTTTTTGTTAATAATGATTCATCAAAATCTGGATGAATAAATTTATCAATATAATCTATATTTAATTCTTCTATTAATTCTTTAATAAATTTTTTTGATTTTATATCAAACACAATTAAACGATTATTTGTAGAAATTAATAAATAATCACTATTCCAATCTAATATTTTATATAAAGCAATATTATTATAATTATTATGAAATAATTTGTTTCCTGAATAAAAATCATAAAAATTTAAGAATCCTTTATTATTTGTTTCAATTAAAAATTTTTTTGATTCAATTTCTTTAATTAATACATTATTTGTAATATATTTTTCTCCATTATTATATATATTAAATATTTCCCCTGAATCATATTCAAATGAACATGAATTTTTATTTCCATAAGTTATAATATAATTTTTATTTGTTTTTTTATCGTATTCAATATCTACAAATCTTATTTGATTTGCATTATTTATTTTTTTAATTAACTCCGAATTAAAATTAAAAACTTTTAAAACTTTGTCATCAAAACATGAAGTTATTAAAAACTTATTATTTTCTTTATCAAAATATAAACATGCACTCCAAACAGGGTACATATAATCTCTTTTTCCTCTATTATCTCCTATATTTTTTTTATTTACAATTACTTTCCAATTATTTGTCATATCATATATTACACATGTATTATCAACTGATAATGTAAGTACAATATCTCTATTTATATCATAATAATGTTTTATAAATGAAATTTGTTCAGAATGTGCTTTATAAATTCTTTTTATTAATTGATTTGTTGTTATATTATAACAATCAATATTATAATATGTATTAAAATTTAATTTTTCTTTTGTATTTACTAAATAAGAAAAAATTAAAATTATTTCTTTTTTTAAAGATTCAAAAATTATTAATTTTTCTGGTCTTTTTTCTTCAATAGGAAAATCTCCATAACAAATTAAATTTGAAGGGTCATTATTAAAATTTTTATTTTTATTTAATTCAATATTAAGCATATAATCTGATTTTTTTTCAAATTCTTCATTTATATTTTGAATTTTAGTTTTTTTACTTATTAAAGATGTATTTATTGTTAATTCAAATTTTTCTTCATAATTTAAATTATCTGAAGGTTCTTCTTCATATTTAAAAGAAGTAAATAAACTATGATTAAAATAATCATCCCAACTTATTCTATCCTCAACTTTAACAACAATTAATTTTAATAACAAATCTTTTAATTCTTCATCTTCAGGTAATTTTGGAATAATTCCATTGTCTCTCAGTTCTATTCTTTTTTTCTCACTTTTTCCATCAAAAATATATTCATTAAAAATTAATTCATATAAAATAACACCTAAACTCCATAAATCACATTTATCATTATAAATTAATGTTTCAACTTCAGGTGCCATAAAAGTATCTGTTCCACAAATTGAATGTTGTGTACTAAAATTATATATTTTTGTACCTAATCCAAAATCAGTAACTCTTATATCAAAATTTGTTTTATCTTTATTTGTATATTTAATTAAAATATTCTCACCTTTTAAATCTCTGTGACTTATTTTATTTTGACGCATTTTGTATAAAAATACATTTAATTGATAAAATATTTTTTGAATTTCTTTTTTTTCTAAACATTTTGGATAAATTCTTTCTAAATAATCTTCTAATGATTCATCACATAATTCCATTACAATGTAAAAACTTTCTTCATCTTCAAAAGAATCATAATATTGAATTGTATATTTTGTTTTTAATTTAATTAATAATTTAATTTCATTCATAAAATTTTGACTATCATTATAAAGATCTTCAGAGTTTTTAGCTTTATATAAAATTTTAATTGCTACTTCTCGATTATTTACTAAATCTAAAGCTTTAATAACTTCACCAAAAGTTCCATTTCCTATATGTGATAATTTTTTATACTGTCCATTATTATATTCTGTATTTTTCATTTTATTTATTTTCTAATTTAAATATATTTAAAAATTATTTTTTTTATATATTAAATATATATTTTATTTTAAATATAAAAATTAGAATTAATATCACATAAATTAAAAAATTAAAAATAAACTTTAAATATTATATATACTTAAACAAAACCAATTAACAATAAAAAATTGGCCAACTAAATAAGTTGTATTAATTTTAAATATACTTAAATTAAAGTTATAGCAAAAATTTAAACAAAATGTATATAAATTTGAAGCAATATATAATAAACATCCTATTATTAATATAGCATTAATAAAATTGTAATCTTCAATAAAAATTTTAATTGAAAAAACTACCATTAAATATGTTGGAAATATATAAATATAAAAAATTAAGTGAAAAAAAACAGTTAAAAATTTTGAAAATTTTAATGATCCATAAAAAATAATTATTGGCAAAGTTATTAATATAATATATGCAAAAGTAAAATAATTAACATATTTTATTTTTATATAAATTTGTTGTAAATTTATTATATTTCCTATCCAATACAAAATGAATCCCAAATTATATGTTTGTTTATATTTAAAGCTAATTTCACCAAACCAATGTAAAATTAAATATAAAATAACATAAATATTATATTTTGGAATTGTATAATAATAAGCAATAATTAAAGCAGGAATTATAAAATAATCCATGAATTTTTTAATTATTATATCATTATTAACATATAAAGAAGTAATAAGAATAACTGATGTATAAATAAAAGGAAAAAAATAAAAATGATAAAAAAAATTTGACATATCAAACAACATTTTTTAAATGAATTATTGTTTATAAAAATATTTTAAAATAATTTTTATAAATTAAAATTTTTTATTAAGGCATTAAAAATAAAAAATAATAAAAATCATTAAAATAAATGGCTACTTTAATTAGTGAAGATGAAGATAGTTTAGGTAATTTATCTAATAATTCAGATTTTATTCAAGAACAAATTGATAAAATGGATAAATTTGAAACATCTAAAAATAAAGGTCTAAAATCAAAAAATAATAAAAAAAAAAGTATGAAAGAAAAAGAAAATAATAAAATTGAAAGTAAAATTGAAGTAAATCCTGATAAAATAAAAAATAATATAATAGAAAATAAAAATAAAGAAGAAGAAGAAAATGAAAATAATAATAAAAATAAATGTTGTGATTGCATAATTTTTTAATTTATTTTCTTAAAAATTATTTAATAATAGTACTTATTATTAATTATTTATTTAATATTTAATGTGTATGTAATTTATTTTATTTAATTTATTATATTATATAAGTTAAAAATTAAAAATTATAAAAGTTTAATACAATTAATTATAATTTTAATTATAAAGATTAAATATTAATTAATATTTATATTTATTATATTATATATTGTTCTTTTCTTTTAACATAAATAAATTCAGGTAAACTTTGAATTTTATTTAAATAATCAGAAATTTCAATTCTACAAAATCCACAAGTATCATTATTTTTAAAATTAAATTCTTTTAATATATATATTAATTCTTTAATATGAATAATTTTTAAATTTTCATAATTATTTAAATATTCATTTAAATAATATTTATAGAAACATTTTGAATATTCAACTACCTTTGTTTTTTTAGGATACATTAATTTAAAAGCCAAATTTTTATCTTCTAATATTTGTATTTTATTATAATTATTTATATTTTCTATTTCCCAATTTGAAATATCTTTTTCTTTAAAATGTTTTTCTTTTATATTATTTAAATTTTCTTTTGATCTTTCATAAATACTTTTGCTATTATTAATTTTACTGTCTATAAAATTATTATAATTTTTTAAATGATTATAATAATAATTAAAATAATTTTTCATTTCAATATTATTTTCAAAATTTAATTGTTCAGTTGTTGTTTTTAAAATATTAAATGATTTTATAAATAAATCATAAATTTGTATTAAAGATTTTAATTCGAAATTTTTTTCTGAATTTTCTTTTAATAATGTAAATAATTTAATAATTTCATTAATATCATTTTGTAAATCTGCTTTTTTTTTATCATATGAAATAAAAGCGGAATTTAATTTTTTTATTAAATTTTTTTGTGTGTTTAAATTTTTTTTTGTATTTTCAAATAATAAATCTTTTTTTTCATCTAATGAAATTATTATTTTTCCATTTTTTGTTTTAATATCTTTTAATTCATCAATTTGATTTAAATTTTCATTCAATAAAACAAAATCAAAATCTTCATTAGTTAAAAATTGATAAATAATATTAGAATTTTTAATTAAATCATCAAATAATAAATCATTTAAAAATCTTTCAAAATTATTTTTAACATTATTAACACAAATTTCATCTAATTTTTCAAATTTTAAAATAGGTGAAAATATTTTACCTATATAAATTTTTTCTAATATATTTTTTAATAAATTAAACTCTATGTTTTTTCTTTTAACTTTAAAATGAAATGGAAATGTTTCAATTTCAAATAAAATTGTTGGTGAAGATAAAAAAAATCCTTCTTTTTTTTCGATAACTGTTAATTTAACAAAACATTCTATACAATTTGTAAAATCTGTTAATTCTGATTTTACACAATTAATAATTATTTCATTTTTATTTTCATTATAAATTTTTTTTTCAAAATTATTATTATTATTATTATTATTTTGTTTTATATTATTAATTTGTTTATTTTTTTCTTGATTTGTTTGGAAATTTGATTGAAATTCTTCAACTGTTTGAATTAAAGATTCAAATTTCCAATTATCAATATTTTTTCCTTCTTCTCCTTTTTTATTTTCTATGTAATTAATAAATTCATTAGCATCATATCCTTTATCTAAAATATTTTTTCTTAAATAATTTTGTTTTTCTTCTTGAGAGTGGTCATCATTCATTATTTCTAATTTTTTATAAATTATAATTATATTTATTTTGAATATAAAAAATTTTTATTTATTAAACTAATAAAAAAGAATATTAAAAATCAAATAAATTGAAAAAATTTTTAAAAATTAGATTTTATAATTGAAAAAATCTTTATTAATAACAAATGAATTAAAATAATATTAAATTTTATTAAAAAATAAAAACAAAATATTTTTTTGTTTTATATTTTAAATTTTAAACATTTTTATAAAAATTACCATAAATTAAATTTTATTTATTATTAAAAATGATATAATAATTTTAAATTTTATTATGATGAATTTATAATATGAGTATACCAACATACATTGATTATATATCTTATACCTACCCATAGAAACTGACAACAAAAAAAATAAAATAAAAAATTATATAATTAATATTATTAAAAATTTATTATTAATAACATTTTTAGTAATTTTTAATTTATTTAAATATTTTATAATTTCATTATAATAATATTATTATTATTCAAAAAAAATTAATTTTTTTTCAATTTAATATTTTTAAATTAAATATTTATATATGAATTTTTATTAAATAATAATAAAATTAAAAATATTATAATATTAAATTATAATATAAAAAAATTATTATCTAAATTTCATTTTTAAAAAACTTTTTTGAAATAAAAATTCATTCATAAATATTTAATTTATAAATTTATTTTAAATTATTAAAAATTTTTAAATACCAATAAATAACATTTATATATACAAATATTATTCACTTTTATTAATCAATTTTATATTTTTTTCTTAAAAATCTGAAACAAAATCCAATTGTTAAAAAATATAATATTAATCCAACAATATTTTCTATTATAATTAAAAATTCATTAAAAAAATTTTTATTGTTTTTATTTTGATTATTTTTTTCATAAATTTTACAAAAAACATAACTATCATAATAATTGTTTTTTAAATTATAATAACATTTAATAGTAGTAACATTTATAAATCCATTTTTTTCATAAAATTTAATAGCAGGTTCATTATATGTTATAACATCTAAATAAACACATTTATTAAATTCAATTTCCATACTTTTTTTAATAATAATATCAATTAATTTACTTCCAATTTTATGTTTTCTAAATTCATCTATCACTCCTAAAGTCATAATATATGTGCATTTAAAATCTTCCATTTTTATTATTTTTCGAATATTTTCAAAAAAACTTATATCTTTATTTAATTTATTTAAAATTTCCAAAGAAGAATGATATTTAAATTTATGATTAATATTTTGAATTTCACATAAAGCTATTGCAATCATATTTTCTTCGTTTTCAATTGGATAAAATGCTGCTATATTATAAAAATTTTCATTTTTATTATTTAATACTTCTTTGAAATAATTTCTTTCATAATCAACTGGAAACCATTCTTTATGAAGTAATATTACTTCCTCAATATATGAAATATCTATTGGATGATATGTTATTAAATCTGGGTTTAATTCTATATTTAATAATTTTTTGTGAATTTCAGAAATTGGTTTTAAAGAAACTGCTTCATTACATTCGTTTAAAGGAAAAGCAGCCGAATAAATTTTTTTTGTTTTTTTTTTTGACATTTATTAATAATAAATATAAATTTTTTTAAATAAAAATTAAAATTTCAAATAATAATTAAAATACTATTTTAATATATTTAAAAAAAAGTTTATATATTTTTAAAATACTTAATATTTCAATTAAATAACATAGTTTAAATATATAATTAATTCATAGTTGAATATTTATATAAAGTTGAATATTTTCCATTCAAAGCCATTAATTCATTATGATTTCCTTTTTCAACAATTTTTCCAGCTTCTAAAACAAAAATAACATCACTATCAACTATAGTACTTAATCTATGAGCAACAGCTACACTAGTTCTACCTTTTTGTAATATATTTATACTTTTTTGAACTTCAATTTCACTTTCTTTATCCAAAGCACTTGTTGCTTCATCTAATAATAAAATAATAGGATTTTTTAAAAATGCTCTTGCAATAGCTAATCTTTGTTTTTCACCTCCTGAAACAGGATCTTCTTTAGTACCCATTTCTTTTTTATTAAAGAACTTTTCAATAACTGCTTTTTTCGCTGCTTCAAAAACTTCAACTTTCGTTGCATCTAAATTACCATATAAAATATTTTCATATACGCTTCTTTTAAATAAAACTGGTTCTTGACTAACTAACCCTATTTTTTTACGTAATTCATATAAATTATAATCTTTTATATTAACATCATCTAATAAAACTTCTCCACTATCACAATCATAATATCTTTCAATCAATTGAATTATTGTACTTTTTCCACATCCAGAATAACCAACTAATGCACTTGATTGTCCTGGATTAATAACAAAAGAAATATTTCTTAAAATTTTTTGTTCAGGTCTTGTTGGATAAGCAAAAGTAACTTTTTTAAATTCTATTTTACCTTTTAAATTATCTGGTGGAACTTTTTTTTCGTTTCCTTCAGGAGTAGGGTCTATTAATGTTTTAGTATCTAATGTTGAATACACTGATTTAAATGCTTTTTGAGCTTTTGAATATTCACTTACTCCTGCTAAACCTTGAGCTATTCCTTGAGTCATCATCATACAAGTATTCATAGCTTCGTTCATTTTTGTATATTCTAGTTGACCTTTTTTTATAAAAATTCCACTGTAATGAAAAACTGTTGCGTTACATGCATACATTGCGAATGTTCCTATTCCCATTAAAAATCCTCGGAATAAACTGTCTGGTAAATATTTTTTTTTGGTTTCTTCTAAGATATCTAAATACATTTTAATTGCTGGTTCTTGGAAATTAAATGAATATATAGTTTTGGTATTTGTTACACATTCTGATAAGATACTACCTGCTTCTATATCTATTTTTTTGTCATCATCTCTTCCACCCCTTCTTGTTTTATTTACTATAACTTGAGCATATATTATAAATGGTAAAAAGCATATTGATATTAATGTTAATCTCCACGAAAAAATAAAACTCAAAATTAAACCTACAATTGCAGTTCCTAATGTTCCTACAAAATCTCCTACTACACTTAAAACTAAACTATTTAATTGAGTAGTATCTATTGATAATCTTGTTAAAAGAGCTCCTGGAGCGTTTTCATCTTCGTCAAAGAAACCAATATGTAATTGTAAATATTTTTCTACTATTTGTTTACGTAATTTTGTTGTTATTACACTTCCAATTGTTTCTAATTTCCATATTTTAAGAAATGTACATATTCCATTTCCCGCTGCTATTACTAGAAACATTAATGAATAAAATCTTCCATCATCCCTGACTGTGTCTCTATCTATAGCAGTTAATGCATTTATTGCTCTTGCTAGAACAAACCCACTTAATGGATTTATACTCCCTGCTATAAATGCTGCAACGCAACCTATTGAAACATCACATTTATGATCTGATAATAAAGAAAATAATTTCATACTTTCGACTTTTTTTTCTTTTTCTTCTGTCATTTTTTTTAATTTACTAACTGCATCTAAATTACTACTATATCTACTACTTTTTCTTGACATTCTTTGACTTTCTAGTTTACGCATATTACTCATTGTACTTCTTTTTTTTTGCATTGGTGATATATTATCTTCTTTACTTTCTAATTCATCTTGAGCTAATTGAGATTTAACTAATCCTGCATAATATCCATTTAATTCTAATAATTCTTTATGTGTTCCTTTTTCATGAACTTTTCCATTTTTTAAAGCATATATTACATCTGCATTTTTAATTGTACTTAATCTATGTGCTATAATAATTGTACTTACATGAGTTTGACTTATATGATCTAAAGCAGCTTGAACCTCTTTTTCACTTTTGTTATCTAATGCACTTGTTGCTTCATCTAATATTAATATTTTAGGGTTACATAAAATTGCTCTTGCTATAGCTAATCTTTGTTTTTGTCCTCCTGACAATTTACTACCTTTTATACCAACAACATAATCATATTTTTCTTTTTTTAATTCAACAAAATCTTTTGCACTTGCTTCTTTACAAGCTGTTTTAACCATATCCATTGGATCACCTAATGTTTTAACGAAATCATCTCTTCCAAAAATTATATTTTCTTTCACTGATTTATTGAATAAAACTGGTTCTTGTTGAACATAACCAATTAAATTTCTAAGATATTCTAAATCATATTGTTTAACATCAGTTCCATCTAATAATACTTGACCACTATGTGGTTCATATAATCTTTCAATTAAATTTATTGTTGTACTTTTTCCACATCCTGATTCACCTACTAATGCAACTTTTTGACCGGGTTCAATTGTAAATGAAAGACCATCTAAAATTTTTCTTTGATTTACATCACTTGGATAGATAAATGATATATCTTTAAATTCTATTTTACCTTTTATAGTATTTCTATCTGGTTTTAAATTTCCAGATAGATCAATTTGAGGTTGTCTTTCAACTAAAGTGAAATAATCACTGCTTGCAGTACATGCTTCTTGAATCATTTTAAGATTAGGTGCAACCATTCCTATACTCATAATTGCCATCATTGTTGCCATAATAACAGTCATTGCTTTTCCTCCATTCATATCCATATCATCAATATCTTTTGGGTTATTAGGGTCCATTTCATCATATATTAATTTTTGAGCATACATAACAGCCACAAAAAATTCTGCATTCATAAAGAAAATAACTCCACCTATACTAATACCTAATTTATATGCTTTTTCTTTATCATAATCATGGCATTTATCTACATATTTATTAAATCTTGTTGTTTCAAAAGAGAAATTTGCAAAACTCGCTACTGTTTTTATATTATATAACATTTCTTCAGCCATTCCTCCTGCTTTTTCATATGTTTTTCTAGATAGAATCATACATCTTCTTAAACTAGTAATTAAATAAAAAACACACATTAAAATGCATGGCGAAACTGCAATCATTACTAATGTCAATTTCCAACTTTTTAAAAATGCTATTATTAATCCTCCAATTAATTGAGCTAAACTTTGTAACATTGTTCCAAATTTTTCTCCCATACCCATATCTATTTGTTGAATTTGTGCTTGAACTTTTGTTGCGAATTCAAATGCATTATTTTGATCAAACCATCCTTGTTCTTGTTTTAATATTACTCGGAAATAATTTTCTTTTAGATTATGGATTTGACGAAGACTTGCATAAGCCCATCCAAAATTTGCTAAAAAATATGCAAAAAACATACCTGTTCCGATATATAAAAATCTTCTCATCATTTTGTCTAATTGATCTTGAAATATATCAAAAAAATCTTCTTCTCCAGCTAAGATTCTACCTGACGTATGTGTTTGTACTGTACTTGCATCATTTATTGTATCTCCAAATAAATAAGCCATTAATGGACCAGAAAGTCCACATCCAATAGAACCAATTACGGCTAAAAACATTAAAAATTTTTCAGTTCCATGAGATAATGAACAATATAATTTAAATATTGAAACGCTTTTTTGTTCAAACATTAAATTATTTTCTTCAGCTTTTTCTTCTTCATCTTCTTCAACATTTAATTGATTATCTAAATTTATATCATTTTCATTTTCAGTATTTGGAATTTCTTCATGTTTATGAGAAGATTTTTTTTTAGACAATCTTTTTGATAATTTTTTTGATAATTTTTTATTTTGTAAAGGTTTTTCATCAATCGTTGTAATAATTTCATTGTTTTTTCCAATTTCACCAAATTCATCTTCATTATAAATAGTTTGATCAAGATCATCGTCATTTTTTGGAATTACTTCTTCTTGATGATCTTCGTATTTTTTTTGAATATTTACTAAAGCATTTGTAAATTCATAACTCATTTTGTAATTTATAATATTTTTTTAATTAATATATATATATTATAATGATGTTTATTAAATTTTGTTTGTAATTATTGAATTTAGTATAAAATTATTAATTTAACGTTAAAATAATTATTTTTTAAATTTAATAATATTATGATATCAAATATAATTAGTTTTTTTAAAAAATATTTATAATATAATTATATTATTTTTATTTTTTCTTCATTTTGTTTTGAATATTAAATTTCAAAAATAAAATTATAATTCAATTGAAAATTTAAAAGAAATAATAATATTAATAATGAATAGAAAACAAAAAATTAAAATAAGCAAAAAATACAATTTAAAAATATTAAATGAATTAAATGAAAATGAAACGAAGAAAATTTAAATTATTTAATTAATTAGAAGTAGAAAATGAAAAAAATTAAAT
>JAEEGK010016014.1_pt1 | contig 16529 bp, 14 predicted proteins | sample 8958771 | NCBI WGS metagenome assembly JAEEGK01 (sample SAMN16246547, study PRJNA631951) | gut metagenome | biome: gut microbiome; feature: rumen; material: SC-attached | host: Bos | place: Iran: Karaj | collected 2018-10 | reverse complement strand
TTCGCGATAATACGATGTCAATATTCTTGTTTTTGTTCATGCATACAGTGATGATTCACATGGGCTTGCTCGCCTTTGTCGTTGTTTCCAAGAGCTTGAAGGAAAACGCTGTTCTGAATTTTGTTGGGCAGAATACGATTACGATTTTCGCTTTGCATATTATGGTTCAGAGCATTTTGCGCGGTGTACTTTTTAAAGTGTTGCATGTGACTCCGGACGGGATTGAATCTTCGTTCGTGTTGAGCGTTTTGTTGACTCTGGTGACGCTTGCGGCCCTCGTTCCCGTAATCCGGCTCATCAACAGGTTTGTTCCGTGGCTCGCCGGGAAACGTTGACTAGACGAAAGAAAAAATAATGGCACTTCGTGCAGTGTAGAATTCGCTGGCTTTCCCGCCTAAACACAAAGTTCTAATAACCAATGACTAATAACTAGTAACTGCGGCAAAGCCGTTCTTTCGTCTAATTTGCTATCTTACATTGCATGAATCTCGCTGGAAAGAAAATCCTTCTTGGAGTCTCGGGCGGAATTGCCGCCTACAAGTCTTGTGAACTTTTGCGATTGTTGCAAAAGAAAGGTGCCGAAGTCCGCGTTTGCATGACCGAAGCCGCAACGCAGTTTGTGGCCCCGCTTACGTTTGCAAGCCTCTCCAAGTGCCCGGTTTATCTGAAAAACGGAGCCATCGAGGCGCGCCCGTTCCAGCACATCGATTTCCCGCGTTGGGCGGACCTTTATCTTGTCGTTCCGGCAACCGCAAACGTCATCGGAAAGTTTGTCTATGGCATTGCCGATGACCCTGTGAGCCTTTGCTTTATGAGTTGCACTGGGCCGCGTTTTATTGCTCCCGCGATGAACGTCGCGATGTACAACAGCCCCGCCGTCAAACGCAATCTCGAAACGCTCCGCAGTTTTGAAAATACGTTTGTGATGGATAGCCCGGCAGGCGAACTCGCCTGTGGTGAAGTTGGCAAAGGCCGCTTGATGGAACCCGCAGAAATTGTGGCTTATTTGGAAGGGGCAAGTTTGCCCCTCGCTCCTGTTTCGTCAGGCATCGCAATTAAAAAGGTTGGTGAGCCTGTCGAACCATCCGCTACCCCTTCGAACGGGGGACACCCCCGTAACGCCCCCGAATCGCAAGCAGCGCAGTTCCTTCAAGAAACCGCCTTGCAAGATTTGCCTGCATCCGGTGAACGTGTTCCTCGCGTCCTCATCACGGCGGGCCGCACCGAAGAAGCTATCGACCCGGTTCGTTATATCAGTAACCGTAGCAGCGGAAAGACTGCGGTCGCGATTGCCGCCACATTCCTTGCGAACGGTTTTGACGTAAGCGTTGTTGCGGGCCCGATGGAAGCAGAATTCCCCGGTGGCGTCCACATCACGAAAATCAAGAGCGCATGCGACATGCACAAGGCTGTCCTTGAACAAATGAAGAACGTGGATGTGCTTGTCCACTGCGCCGCTGTCGCCGATTACCGCCCAAAGGTGGCTGCCACCGAAAAAATCAAGGATAGCCGCAGCCAGCTTGTCCTGGAACTGGAACCGAATCCGAACATCTTGCGCGATAGCGTCGCCCAAAAACGTGCAGACCAGGTGATTGTCGGTTTTGCCCTTGAAACGGATCACTTCAAGGAACATGCCACCGAAAAGCTCAAGAAGAGCGGTGCTGATGCTCTTTTGCTCAATGCCCCTGTGGCCGCAAACAGCGGATTTGGATTCGACGATGTGCGTTACACGTTGATTCGTGCGGCGGTTTCCGGCGACTCTCGCAATGTACAGGATGCCGGCGACTCTTGTAACGCTACCGAGGTTGAAATTCCCGAAATGAAGTTGGGTTCTAAAATCGATCTCGCGCAGGAAATAGTAGATTTTACTCTCGACAAGTTAAAGAACGCTTAGAGGAACGGTATGCCTGAAGAATTTGATTTTAGCGAACTTCGCAAATATCTGCAAGGCCAGATGGACATGGGCGAGGAGGATCTGCTTCTCGATGAACCGTGGGCTTTGACTCGAAAAAAATCCGCCGTTCCTGCTGGGAATCCGCGCCCGGCGATTCCTGCGATGCCCCAGATGCGCTCGGCAGCCCCTGCTTTCTCGCAGCCCTCGGCTCCTGCGAATCCCGCGCCGTTCCCGAATTCCGCACAGCCTGCATTTGGTGTCCCCGCGCAATCCGCATTCCAGCAACCCACTCCTGCGGCGTCCCTCGCCCGCCCGGCTCCTGCGCCAAAGCCGCAACTGGATTCTGCGATGACTATCGCCCCGCGCGCCGTCAAAAAGACGACCGCCGCGTACGAACTCGCCGATTCTCTCGGCGCCTTCTACGAAGCGCTTAAAACAGACGCTCTTTATGCCCGAACTACAAACGTTGTTCGTTATGAAGGCCCGGAACATCCGCGCCTGTTGATCTTGCTCGCATCTCCCAAACCGGGCGAACCGACCGGCAATTTTTTCCAGTCGCCAACCGGTGAAATGATTGTTCGTTTGTTCGGGAGTCTCGGCTACGCCCCGGAAACGCTTGGCGTTACGTATTTCTACAAAGATGCCCCGCGTGCGCTATCTCCGATTTTGCTTGCGTCGCTCCGCCGAATGCTGACAAAGGAACTTTCCTTTATCGCTCCTGAAATCATGATTACCTTTGGCGAACCGCTTTTCTACGACGTGTTCAGCAAGGGTAAAAACTTCAACGATCTTGCTGGAACTGCGCTTGATTTCAACGGCACAAAGACGGTTTCGCTCGTCGATGCTTATGCGATGACAACGGACAAACAACTCAAATGGCTCACGTGGAAAGTGCATATTCCGCGTAGCGGCCTCTTTGTTGCCAAGTAGCGCGGATATTCCTCTCGCAATCACGTTGTCATGCCCCACTCGATGGGGCATCTCCTTTTTTATGGCACGTTTCCCCCCGCTTTTGTGCCATTCTCAAAGGTCCTGTGTAAATTTTTATTGTATATTTACCTATGGAATATTATGTCAGAGGAAAATTCAAAGTCATTTGATGGTCGCCAAATGCCCGCCGATATCGAGGCGGAACGCTGCCTGTTAGGCGGTATTTTGCGTGACCCCGAAGTAATGGGCATTGCGGTGATGGCCATTACGGATGACGATTTCTTCTACTTGGAGCGTCATCAACTGGTCTGGAACGCTCTTTGCAGTTTGAACAAGGCTGTTACCCCCATCGATCCCGTGACGCTTTCTGCGGAACTCACGAAGATGGGCAAGCTCGACATTGTTGGCGGTCGCGAATACATCTTCGAGTTGATGGAATCCGTCGCGTCTTCGGCGAATGTCCCGTGGCAGTTGGAACACTTGCGCAACAAGGCGGTGCTCCGCAAACTCATCCGCACGTCTTCTGAAATCATTCGCAAGTCGATGGATCCGGCATCGACGCCGGACAATGTGCTGCAAGATGCCGAACGTGATATCTTTGCGATTGCCGATAACCAGGTGCGCAATACCTTGAAGTCTATCGACAATTTTGTCTCTCCGCTTCTGGAACGATTGAATAATCGTAAGGACGGCATGACGGGCGTGCCTACAGGCATTACGGAACTCGATGAACTCACGAATGGTCTCCAGAATTCCGATTTAATTATTTTGGCGGCCCGTCCAGGTGTCGGCAAAACATCTTTTGCGCTCACGGTAGCTGCGAACGCCGCCATTCGCTACGGCAAGAACGTCGCCTTTTTCAGCTTGGAAATGGACGGCATGCAGCTAGCCCAGCGTCTGCTTTGCTCTCAGGCGCAAGTTGATCAGAGTAGGTTACGTAACGGTAAACTCAACCACGACGAAATGAAAAAACTCATCGCCGCCGTGACACCGATTAACCAGGCCCCGCTATTTGTCGATGACAACGCCGACCTGGGCATTATGGAACTCATGAGCAAGGCGCGTCAGCTCAAGCACAAGGGGCACCTCGACCTCCTCATCATCGACTATTTGCAGTTGATGAAGACTGGCAAGGAAGAAAACCGTGCCGTCGCTATTGGTGCGATTTCCCGTGGCTTGAAAATTCTCGCGAAGGAACTGAGCATCCCGGTCATTGCACTGGCGCAGCTTAGCCGTAAGGTCGAAGAAAAAGGCCGCGAACGTCCGCAGCTTTCGGACTTGCGTGAATCCGGTTCAATCGAACAGGACGCCGACATGGTGTGGTTCGTGGAACGCGAGTTCGTGCAGACGCACAAGGACGAAGACCGCTACAAGGCAAGGCTCATCGTGGCCAAGCACCGTAACGGTTCCGTGAAGGATATCGACATGAGTTTTGTGCCGGAATATACGACGTTCTACGATGCGACCGACCAGCAAGGCATGGAAGGCGACGAAGATTATCAGTATGGTTCAGATGACGATGGCGGCGGACCGCAGGTCGCCGACTTTGGCAGTTTTTAAGGAAGTGCTATGACGTTGATTCTGAAACCTATAAACTGGATTGGACAAACAATCGTCGATGCAATTGCCGCTGTGGGCGAATGCATTTGCATCTTGCTTATTACAATCAAGCAGTTCCGTTATATCCACAAGAATCCATCGTTGATTGTGAAAGAGATGATTTCTGTGGGTGTTTCTTCGCTTCCGCTCTTGTTTGTGACATCCATCTTTACAGGCATGGTGGCGACCATCATGGCGGAGTTCGAGTTCCACAACCTCGTCTCGGACAAGTTTGTCGGTACGGCCGCCTGCAAGATGGTGCTGATTGAACTTGGACCTTTGCTTACGGCTATCGTGCTTTCGGGCCGTGTCGGGAGTGCCGTTGCTGCCGAAATCGGTTCCATGAAGGAGAAAGAAGAACTCTCTGCCTACGTCGTGCTCGGACTCGACCCGTACCGTTACCTTGCGATGCCCCGGTTCTTTGCGTTCTTGACGATGATTCCGTGCCTGACGGCGATTTCGAATGCTCTTGCGTTGATTGGTGGTTGGATTGTTTGTGTGCTAGCGCTTGATATCACGACCTACACTTACTCTACGGGTATGCAGTATCTGTTCGAAAATATGGATTTGTGGGCAGGGATTATCAAGTCTATCGTGTTTGGAACGATCATCTTTGTGCTTGCGTACTATCACGGGACGCACTCCAAGGCGGGGGCTCATGGCGTGGGGCTTGCAACGATGAGCGTTGTGGTTTCTAGCTGCCTTATGATTTTGATTTCTGACTTTATTCTTGATGCGTTCATGTTCTTCTAGAGGTTTAAGTTTATGCCGAATGTAAAAATCGATCCGAACGATATTGCTATCCGACTCAAGGGACTTAAAAAATCCTTTGGACCTCAGACCGTTCTCGAAGATGTGAACTTGGATATTCGCCGTGGCGAAACGATGGTTATCATCGGTAAGTCCGGTGGCGGTAAGTCCGTTATCTTGAAGCACATGATTGGACTGTTGCAGCCGGATGGCGGTGAAGTGACGGTCGATGGCGTGACAATCAGTACGCCAAAGTTTTTCGATACGCGAACGATTCGCCGCAAAATGGGTATGTTGTTCCAAATGGGCGCCTTGTTCGATTCCATGGACACCGGCGAAAATATCGCTTTTGCCCTTCGCGAACACCATCCGGAATTGTCCGAAAAACAAATTCAGGATGTGGTGACCGAAAAACTCAAGTTGATTAACTTGGTGCCGTCTTTCCGTACAAAGATGCCGTCGGAACTTTCGGGTGGTATGCGTAAACGCGTGGCGCTTGCGAGAGCGATTGCGCTCAATCCGGAAATTCTTTTGTACGACGAACCGACAACGGGTCTTGACCCGATTACGAGTGACGTTATTAATGATCTTATTTTGGATATGCAGAGTAAGCTGGGCGTAACATCGGTTGTGGTGACGCACGATATGGTGAGCGCCTTTAAAGTGGCTGACCGAATAGCCATGCTATTGAATGGGAGAATCATCGAGGTGGGGACCGTCGATGAAATTAAAAACACAAGTAATCCTTATGTTCACCAGTTTATTACGGGACAACGTAAAATTTCGGTAGATGGTGAAGTACAGGAATAGAAATTAAAGAATGGGGAAAAATATGGATCGGAAAGTTTTATTACCTTTATTTATGTCGTCTGCAATGCTCCTTTTGTGGGCTTGCGGCGAAGGCGATATTATCTATGCTACCGATGCTGATGAAATGGTTAAGAAAAAAGTCGAAGAAGTAGACGACATTGAAATGGCAAAAAGCTTTATCAAACAATACTGCAAAGGCAAAAAGAACTGCGATATCGAACTTATAAGCAGTAGTTCCACAGAGGAAGAAAGCAGTAGCAGTGTTTCGGAAGGCAAGTCGAGTAGCTCAAAAAATAAGTCCTCCAGTTCTGGGACAAACAACGGTTCTGGCAAGTCTTCTTCGTCTGGAAAATCTTCTAGCTCTGTAAACGACAAGAATTCCAGCTCGACTCATGAATCTTCTAGCAGTGTGGTGACCAATCCGGAAGAGGCTTCTGGCAAGTGTCAGTTGCTGATGCCTGATGTTGTCCATGTGGGTGACGAGGTCATTTGGCGTTACCTGCCGGATGAAGGCTCCAAGGATTCCGCTCCGTTTGAATGGGATTTGAATAACGAAGTCGAAAAGAATGTTATCGATGGTAAACTGACGGGTACTGGACTACCGGAAATTACGGTTGTGTTCAAAACTACCGGTAAAAAGTTCGGTCCAGGAATTTACTTCGATGGCAAATACTTTGATTGCGACAATCTCACCGTGTATGCCGAGGGTAGCGGTCCGAAGACATCTTCATCGACCAAGCCGTCGTCTTCTTCTGAGGTAAAGAGCAGTAGCTCCACTCCGCCGAAGTCGTCTTCGTCTGTCGCTGTGCCGGAAGGCCATTGCGCTGTAAGCAAACACGAAATATTCGTTGGCGAAACTGTTGATTGGTATATCGCCGGGCCCAATGGCGAGGTCCTTTCTGCTTTCCACAGCTGGGGCAATATTGCTGGCGGTGAACTTATCGATGGTGAAAAGAAAGGAAATGGATCGACGAAGATTACCGTGAGGTATACAACGCCTATTTCGACGGATTATGATGCCTTGTTAGTCCAGTTTGCAAAGCAGGGTGTGATAAATTGTGATCTTGATGAAGACGGGGAACCATTGCTTGTGGTTAAGGCCAAAGAAGGTAGTTCCTCTTCTGTGGTAGTGCCTGAAAGTTCTTCTTCGGAAGCCAAGTCCAGTTCTTCCAAGGCGAAACCAACGTATTCATCATCCGGTGAACAACCTCCTGTTATTGACTTTTAGCGTATCGTATAGATATACAAAGGTGTATAATTAAATTTACAATCGCCCTGAATGTATTTCGGGGCGTTTTTTGTGTGATTTTCCTTAATAAAATTCGCTTACAGCATTTGCATATTGTTGAGATTTAATATATTTTTCGTCCTAAGAGGTTTTTTATGAATAAAAAGATTTATGTAGGAATGATGGCTTTCGGTATAGCCGCATCTTTTTGGGCTTGCGGAAGCGGTGATATTATTAAAGCCGATGATGAAGATAGGACGATGAAGCAGATAATGGATAACGATCCCGCTTTTGGTGTTGTACCGTCGCATTTGACGCCAGAAGTATGTCCGCCATGTTTTGAAGGTTCTCCGGTGTCATCGAGTTCTTCTAAACAGCAGCCTCCTCCTTCGTCAGCGACGGTTCCTGGTCCTAGTTCTTCGGTTGGATCGCAAACGCAGTCGTCTTCTTCTGAATTCAAAATCAATTTGTCTTCCTCGGTACCTTATTCCTATACGCCTAGGTCTTCTACTACGTGGCACGGTCCGACTTCATCATCTTCGAGTTCTGGAGGAGTTGTTATTCCGCCAAATGGTGTCGGTTCCTGCGCTCCAGTACCGGCAACGATTGATATGGGTGGAACGACCGAATGGACGTTTACTCATGGCAGCTCTGTGAACGCCACGCAATTGCTGAAAGCTTCGTTTACATGGGAATTTGAAGGTGTTGAGCCTGCTACTGTCACTGTGACTGGTGCTACAGGTACTCGTCAGAAAGCTACTTATAAAAAAGCGTCAGGTAAGCATGGCGCCAAAGTTACTCTTACTCTCGGTGGTAGTCAATATCCTGTAACGTGTTCTCCGGTTCAGGTGAATGGAGCGAAGATTACGGGCTGTAAGTGCTCTACTGAGGCTAAGTCGGTGGACTATACAGCGACTCCTGATGTGAAGTGGACAGTAACAGGTTGTACCACAGGGGCTGGTTTGACTCTTTCCTATGAATGGGATGGAGCTCCTGGCTCGGAAACGTATGTCAAAACCTTTACAGCGGCGAATCCGGGATATGTTCCGAAACTCAAGGTCATGAATAACGACAATACCGTGATTGAAGTGGCTTCTTGTCCGGCGGTAAAGATTACTGACGGTCCGGAATATCAAATTACGACGGCACAAAAAGCTGGCGCTATCGATTTGCCTAAGGGTACTTCGGCTGTTGTTGTGAATGTAGTCAATGACGGTTATGTATTCTGCCAAATGGATCGTGAAAAAGCACATTCTACGACGGGTACTTTTAGGGGTACCGTTAATAAGGTTCCTCTTAGCGGGAGTGACTATAAGGAAATTCAGGTGACCGCTGGTGGAATACCTGTCGGTTCGACTCTAGAATTTGATATTGATGTTCCGCTGACTTGCGGTGTACGCTAATAAGAAGTGCTCAAAGCAAATTTTAAAAGACCTCCCATGCGGGAGGCCTTTTTTAACTTATGACTAACTTTTATTTCCTTCCACCTTTAAACTTGGCGAGGAATGTCTTTGTTTCACTTGCTACGATCCCAGAGAGGAGGATGAGTGCTACAAGGTTGGGGAACGCCATGAGTCCGTTGAAAATATCTGCGCTTGTCCAGACGGCGCTTACCGTGAGGTATGGTCCGATGAAGATGGCAAAAATATAAAGCCAGCGGTAAACGAGAATTGCCTTTGCGTTCTTGCCGCCCATCAAGTATTGCAGGCATTTTTCGGAGTAGTAGGCCCAACCGAGAATGGTTGTGAAAGCGAAAAACACGAGTGCTGTGGCGAGGAAGTATGGGGCAATGATGGCTCCGCCGGGGATAATTGCAAGTCCGCGGGAGAACGCTTCCATCGTGATGTTCACGCCTTCGAGTCCGAGCTTTGGATCCCAGGCTCCCGAGACGACAATGGCAAGACCGGTCATTGTGCAAATGATAATCGTGTCGAAGAATGTGCCCGTCATGCAGACGAGGCCTTGGCGTACGGGTTCCTTGGTTTTTGCGGCTGCGGCGGCAATCGGAGCGGAGCCTAAGCCTGCTTCGTTGCTGAAGATTCCGCGGGCGATGCCTTTTTGCATGGCGATAAAGATGGAACCGACTGCACCGCCGGTTACGGCAGATGGATTGAATGCTGCGCGGACAATCGTTTCGATGGCGCTGGTGATATGCGAGAAATTGAGGAGCAAAAGCAGCATGCAAGTGAGAACATAGACTATCGCCATGATGGGGACGATATATGTCGAAACTTTCGCGATGCGCTTTAGGCCGCCAATGATGACGGTTGCTGCGAATGCGGTAACGAGGAAACCTGCGATGGCCGTGGTGACACTTATGGAGTTCCCGCCAATGTTGACAAATTCAGCGGCGTTCGGGGTGAGGCGGGCCATGGCGCTGGTGATGCCGTTGACTTGTGTGATGGTGCCGATGCCAAAGAGGCCTGCGCCAATGCCAAAAACGGCAAACATGACGGCAAGCCATTTCATGTTCCAACCATAACGTTCTTTAATCCCAGTTTCGATGTAATAGAACGGGCCGCCTAGAACTTTGCCGTCTTTACCTGTCTTGCGGTATTTGACTGCGAGGAGGCCTTCGGCGTATTTGGTTGCCATGCCGAGAAATGCGGCGACTTCCATCCAGAAGAGGGCGCCGGGTCCACCGGTGCCAATGGCGGTTGCAACACCGACGATGTTTCCTGTACCAATCGTTGCTGCAAGCGCTGTGCAGAGTGCGCCAAAGCTTGAAACTTCGCCTGCGCCGTCTTTTTCGCTGTGAAGCATAAAACGGAGCGCGTTGTGCAAGTTCATGACTTGCAGACAACCGAGACGAATCGTTAGGAGGATTCCTACGAAAAGGATGATGACTATGAGGGGGACTCCCCAGACGTATCCATCGATGGAATCGAGTACGGAATTGAGTGTTTCCATAAGATGTCCTTGATGTAAGGTATTTTGTTGCAAAGTTAGAAATTATGGAGTAATAGAATTTGCTATTTTTTGTCATAAAAAGAAAAAAGGTTCATTAGAGGATATTATGTCTGAAAAAAGTTCTGTTAGGGTGCGTTTTGCACCGAGCCCCACGGGTTATTTGCATGTAGGCGGCGCCCGCACTGCTATTTACAACTACTTCTTTGCAAAGCACATGGGCGGCACGTTCTACCTGCGTATCGAAGACACTGACCGCAAACGCTATAACGAGACTGCGCTCCACGACTTGATGCGCGACCTCAAGTGGCTTGGACTCCAGTGGGACGAAGGTCCGGGCTGCGAAGGCGACTGCGGTCCGTACTTCCAGAGCGAACGCCTGGACATCTACCACCGCGAAATCAAGAAGCTCCTTGATGCCGGTTACGCCTACTACTGCTTCTGCACCGAAGAACGCCTGCAGGAAGTCCGCGCCGAACAGGAAAAGTCCCATGTGCCGGTCACCGGTTACGACCGCCATTGCCGCAATATCAGCCGCGAAGAAGCCGAAGCCCGCATTGCTGCTGGCGAAAAGGCCGTTATCCGCTTCAAGGTCCCCGAAACGGGCGTCACGGAATTCGACGACATGATCCGCGGCCACATCTGCTACCAGAACGAACTTTTGGACGACCTGGTGCTCATCAAGCGCGACGGTTACCCGACTTACCATTTTGCAAGCGTGGTGGATGACCATTTGATGGGTACAACCCACGTGTTGCGCGGCGACGAATGGATTAGCTCTACGCCGAAGCACGAACTGTTGTACAAGGCTTTCGGCTGGCAGCCGCCCGTATGGTGCCACCTGCCGGTGATTCTCGACAAGAACGGCGGTAAGCTCAGCAAGCGCAAGGGTGCCGCCTCCGTGGGCGATTTCCGCGACCTCGGCTACCTGCCCGAAACGCTCGTGAACTACCTCGCGCTCCTTGGCTGGAACCCGGGCGACGACCGCGAAGTCATGACCATCAAGGAAATGGTGGATTGCTTTACGTTGGAACGCATCAACCCCAAGTCCGCTAGCTTCGACGAAAAGAAGTTGCAGTGGATGAACGGCCAGCACATCCACCTGTGCGACGATGCTTTCCTCAAGGGAATCATGAAGGAAGGGTTAACCGCGAAGGGCATTGACCTCTCCAACGAACCGGAAGAACGCCTCGACGAAATCGTGAAGCAGCTGAAGCCCCGCGCCCACTTTGTGCAGGACCTCGCTGACATGGCTGTGTACTTCTTTGTGGCCCCGACGACTTACGATGAAAAGGGCGTAAAGAAGCACTTTGGCGAGGGCTCCAAGGAAGTGGCGACGCTCGTGCGTGACATGCTCGCCTCCATCGAAGATTTCAAGACCCCTGTCATCGAGAAGGGCTTCTACGATCTCGCCGAACGCTGCGGCCACAAGGTCGGTGAACTCGTCGGTGCACCGCGCCTCGCTGTTTCTGGCGTTACTGCAGGCCCTGGCCTCTGGGAAATGTTCGAACTCATCGGCAAGGAAGAAGTGCTGCGCCGCATCGATGTGGCATTGCCGCTGATGAAGTAAGCCTTTGCGTTATCGTCATCCTGAACGAATGTGAAGGATCCAGTTAAATTTCACTGGATTCTTCGGTTCCCTCAGAATGACGTAATTGCAATTCTAGTCTATTTCTAACAACCTATTAAAGTGCGTCAATATTTTCCCTACAGATTATACTCTAGACTGCTTTACTGCAGACACTGCCAACAGGCAGTGGTCCATGACTTATGCGCCATGGAAGAGTTTTCGACGTATGGGGGAATGGAACGCGGAATCCCGCTGCTTTGCGTTTGTACGCAATGCGGTACATTCCATGTCGCTTTTTCGCAGGAGTTTGCGTTCTGTTGTAAGGACAAGGTAAATTCCGATTATGCCAAAGTTTATGGACACAACCGTATTTTTCCCGGCGACTGGATTTATTTTGACGGGGCTGCTCGCCCATGTGTCGTCAAAAGCTTTTTCCAATCTGCTGACCGTGAAGTCGTTGTCTATAAGCAGAACGAATTTTCGGAAGAAAAGTACGAAGGCCCCAAAGTTGTTATAGAACACGAAGTATCACCAGAGGGCTATAGGCTTTTGCCTGCCCAATGTGTTCATACGTTGCTTGGGGACCGCGTTTATCATGTGCTTCGTAAACAGTTTGGAATTGCCGTTGGTGTGGTTAAAGACAAGACTAATGACAAACTTGTCGTAAAAATGGATGATGGAATGCTCATCTTTATGAGCTATCCTCGCTATGCCGAAAACCCGCCCAATGACGAGGTGATTTCTGTTGTTCGAAAACGCCTTGAAAGTTTATCCAAAGGTCTCAGCGAAGATATTACGGTTGAAGCGGGTCAGGGCATTGTCTATTTGCGAGGCTTTGTGAGTAGCCTTGCGATAAAGCGTGCCGTGCAGTCGTGTGTAAACGATATTGCGGGGTTGCGCGGGTGCGTGAACTTGGTGCGCGTGCGTAAAAATTCCAAGCTCACCGATCGAGAATTGGAACGAGAAGTTTGGAATGTTTTGGATGATGCTGCAAATCCTATTTTCAAGTACGACGTGGAAGTCAAATCCGGAGTTGCAAAAGTTTCCTTTTTTTACGAAGATGAAGTTTACCCGACCGAGTTAAAATCTCGTATCGAAAGTATCTCAGGAATTATTTCGCTGAATTTGATTGGAACTGCTATTCTAAAAGAAAACATTGGGAAGCGGGAACTGTGTCGCAGTATTATGGAAAAACTATCTTCTTTTCGAATACTGAATAATTCATTTGTTCGTGTGACGTGTGTGGGGAATCGGCTTTTGGTTGAAGGTCGTGTGAATAGTCTTTTTCAAAGAGAACTTGCGCTTCTTGCTGTAGCTGGGCTTTCTCGGTCTGTTGCAGTCGGGAATCGCCTTAGAATTTTTAAATCTTAAAAAGAGAGGGGTAATATGGCTACTGGATACGAAAAAATCAATAAAATCAAGAATAAACTTCGTGTGCCGATGACGGTTGCGATGCTTGCGGAGGCTATGGGATGCGGGCCTAGAACGATATTTCGTCATCTAGATGCTCTTCAGCAAGAAAATTGCGGCCTCCATAAATTCAAGAAAAATGGCGAAACATTTTATGTTATTCAAACCGAACAGAAGGTGGATTTCAATCAGAAAATCGTCAAGCAGCTCGAAAAGCTGAAGAAGACGATGAACGATACGACGCCTTTGGATTTGAAAAACAGAAAGCTTATCGATAGCGTCATTACGTCGATGCAGACTACAGATCCGGATAGTTTCAAGGCTGAGGCGATAACGCTTGACCCGAATTACATCATGGACTATGGCCCTTTCTGTGACCACAAGGCTCAAGATACGACGGTGTCAAAGCTTTTGAAGGCTATCCGCGAAGGTTTCAAGATAAGAATCGTGTATAAGAGTACGAATGAAGGGGCTGAAAAAAAGACTATCGAAGTGAGCCCTGTGAAACTCGTTATGCGCATCGATACGCTTTACTTGATTGCTGCCGATGAAACTTATTCTGAAACCCACATTTTCAAGAATTATCTTGTCGAAAATATTGTGGCCCTGACGCATACGAATATCTCTTCGATTTCTTTGCGTGAACCGTTCAATGCTGAAGAACATTACAAGTATTTGTTTGGAAAATATGTTTCGACAGAAGACCCGCAAACGGTTTCGCTCCTTGTCAAGTCGAACTGGCTCAAGACGCAGTTCCTCAAGTCTCGTTTTTCTCCGGTTGCAGAAATTACTGAAGACCGGGAAAAGAACATGATTGTCAATCTGAAACTTCGCTTGACTCCAGACTTTAAGACTTGGCTGTTCGGCGTTCTCTCGGATGTGAAAATCCTGAAACCGGAATCACTGAAAACGGAAATGATTGAAAAATTAAAAATGACTTTGAAAGAGATGAAGGCTTAGTAATGGAGTGCCGTCTTTCTGATTACAACTTTGAATTCCCGAAAGAACTGATTGCCAGCCGCACGGCAGGCAAGGGCAAAACGAATATTCTCTATTGCCCGAAGGATGGTGGTGAACGCCGCATCATGAAGGCGCCAGAAATTGTCGACTTGTTCCGTCCGGGGGATTGCCTCGTGGTGAACAATACGAAGGTGATTCCGGCGCGTCTCTATGGTGAAACGTTGTTTGGTGGCCAAGTCGAGGTGTTGCTGGTACAGGCGCTGAACCCGTCCGAGGCGGGGGAGGCCCGATTTGAAGCGAAAGTGCATCCGGGAAAGGCATTCCAGGTGGGGCGCGAACTCAAACTTGCCGGAGTGCGCACGTTCGTGGAAGAAGTTCACGAAGAAGATGGCAACCGCGTTCTGCGCTTTGAAAAGACTCCAGCCGAAATGGAAGAAGTCATGAACAAGGAAGGGCATGTTCCGCTGCCGCCTTACATTGAACGCCCCGATGACGAAGACGACAAAAAAGCGTACCAGACTATTTTTGCAAAGTACGCCGGAGCCGTTGCCGCTCCGACCGCGAGTCTCCATTTTAGCGAACAAATGCTTGAAGACTTGAAGGCGAAGGGTGTCTATGTCGCTGAAGTCACGCTCCATGTAGGGCCGGGCACGTTCCAGAATATTTCTGTTGAAGATTTCTCGCAGCATAAGATGCATGGCGAACATTACGAACTCACCAAGGAAAACGCTGACATCATCAACAAGGCCAAACGCGATGGCGGCCGCATTGTGACTGTGGGCACTACAAGTACACGCGTGGTCGAGACCATTGCCGATGCGAACGGATTCCTGAAACCGCAAAAGGGTGTGACGTACGCGTTCTTCTACCCGGGATACAAGTACAAGCTAATTGACGGCCTTTTGACCAACTTCCATTGGCCGAAAAGTTCCCTAATTTTGCTGGTGTCTGCATTCTATGGCCGCGAAAATACGCTCGCTGCATACAAAATGGCCGTAGAGAACAAACTTAAACTGTTCAGCTACGGCGACGGAATGCTTATTTTGTAGTAGAAGATTCAGATTCGATTTCCAGTGCTTGTGGAATCTTTTCATCCTTGCAGAGAATCTCTTCGCGAATTTTGAAAGTGAAGTCCTCCAGATTGTTCTCGAACATTTTTTGGAAGGGCTTCTTTTTTTGTACGCGTTCCAAAGCGCAAGAGCAGTAGTTGATGCGTTGGATGAGCTTGACTTCGTTTGTCGGAATATCGTGGGCGAATACGCATTCGTGCATGATGGCGTATTCCATAGGGCGGTCGTAGCGAAACTTGCATTTGTTGCTTGGAAGGTCCGGCTGTGCCGCTATTTTTTCGATAATCTTTTCGGTCGGGACACCGCTGCTAAACAAGTTGTTTGCTTGATAACCCAGGAAAAAGAAAACGAGACAAACGATAATACGGATGGTATTCCGCTTGCGATACGCCATTCTTGAAAAACTACGTTCAAGGGCGGCGAACGTTTGTGTCGCGTGTTTCTTGGCTTCGTTCAAGTCGTCGGTTTCATTCGGGTTGTTTTCTATCATAGCTTTTCAAGTGTCCATATTTCGGGCAGGGTCCGGTATTCGTCAGCATAGTCGAGACCGTAACCGACCACAAATTTGTCTTCAATTTCAAAACCGACAAAATCGGCGTGAAAGTCAACCGTTCGTCGTGATTCTTTGTTCAACAGTACACAAGTCTTGATGGATGTGGGGCCGTATTCTGCAATGGCTTGCACGAGTGCGAACATCGTGTTGCCCGTGTCGAGAATATCATCGACTAGCAAAATGCGCTTGCTCTTGATGTCAAGTTTTTCGAGTCCGCTGATTTGGACTTTTCCGCTGGATTGCGTGGAATCGCCGTAGCTTGACGCCTTGATGAAATAGATTTTCAAGGCGGGTTTTGCAATTTTCCGAGAAATGTCTGCCGCAAACATGTAGCTGCCGGTAAGTGCAGATAAAATCACATCGAAATCGCAAGCCTTCAATTCTTGGGCGAGCGATTCCAAACGATTCTTTATCTGCTGCTCCGCAATAAGCGGCGCGTTCGACAGCTTATACGGCGTGTTAGACATTGGCGACCTCAAAGTTCAGCCATTGGAACATGGGCTTGAGCGCCGCGAATTTTCCTTCCGGTTCGTCTTTGTATTCCTTGTAGAATCCAAAGGCGTGGTTTTCGAGGGCCGTCTTGTTGATGAATAGTTTTAGCCAGTCCGCAACTGTGATGAGGTCCGTGATGTAGTTGAGCGTCTTTGCGTTGTACTTCTTGGATACTTCATCGATGAGCTGCGTTAGCTTGTGGTGGAACATACGGCCAAGCCCGCCAAAACTGAACTTGGTGTTGAGCGATGTCGCCTCGGTGATGAGTTCCTTGATTTCTGCAATGGTAATCTTGCTGTGTTCGTTCAGCAACCGCAATGCGGCATGGTGGATTCTCGCGTTGATTTCAACGGTGA
>JAEEGK010016013.1_pt1 | contig 16530 bp, 9 predicted proteins | sample 8958771 | NCBI WGS metagenome assembly JAEEGK01 (sample SAMN16246547, study PRJNA631951) | gut metagenome | biome: gut microbiome; feature: rumen; material: SC-attached | host: Bos | place: Iran: Karaj | collected 2018-10 | reverse complement strand
TCCCCAATCCCCAATCCCCAATCCCCAATCCCCAATCCCCAATCAATTTTTTTAATTCAGAATTTTCTATTAAATTAATTAAATCATAAATTAAATTAAAGTTATATATTAAAAATTTTTGAAAAAATTTAAAAAAAATTTTTAAAATTAAATTACAGATAAAAAAATAATGAAAAAAATATATACAAATAAAAAACAAAAATATATATTTTTATGAAAAATAATTGGAAAATGATTTAACATTTAAAATTTTATGATCATTTCTTACTCCACATTCCATTTCTTGGTCATCAATTGTATCATTTAAAGACTCCTCATAATCAAAATTAATTTCTTCTTTTATTGTTTCTTTATTAGATTTATAATTTGTTGTGACAAAACTATTTTTTACTGAATTAATTTTAATAAATTCTTCATATTCTTTTATTGACTTTAAATTATGTTGATTCATTATTTTTTGAATTTGTTTATATTTTTTAATTTCTTTTTCATATTCATTAATTTCTTCTTCTTTTTCTTTTTCTAATTGATTTATTTTTTGAGTTATTTCATCTATTCCATTTATATTATTATCACTTTCATTATTTAAATCATTATTAATTATATTTTTAGTTTCAATTACAATATAATCATCTTCATTAAAAATAAATTGATTATTTAAAATATAATTCATAAATTCAGGAGATTTATTAGATTTAATTTCATTATTATCATTTAAATTTATTGTATTTATACTATTTTTTTTAATTATACTACAATTATCACTATAACTTTCATTCTTACTATTATTCATTTTTTTAATTATAACTGAATTATTTTCCTCCTTTAAATTTTCATTAATTTCATTTTTTCCTTTAATTACATTTTTTCCAATAGAATCATTACTTTCATTAGTGTTAGTATAAATATCAATTTTAACTTTCTCAAAGCTCTTATTTTTAAAATTTATATTTTTTCCTTTTAAAATTTTAATTTCTTTTTCTTCTTCTTTCCTTAATTTTTCAATATCATCTAAATGAGAAAAAACTAATTTTTTAATAATTTCATTTCCTTTACTAAAATATTTAATAAAATCATGATTAATTAACTCATCAGCAGAAGGTCTTTTCAAAGGATCAACTTCTAAACAAAGACTAACAAAATTAACAAATTGTTTAGAATATTTAAATTCATTTAATCTTTCTTTATTAAACAATTGTTTCCCAGTGGGAGGTTGATTTACAATTAAATTCATAACTAAATTAGGTTTAATTTGATTATAAGGTGGATCACCTTCCATTAATTCAATACAAGTTATCCCAAGAGACCAAATATCAGTTTTTGTATCATAAAAAGTATTAGAACATACTTGAGGACTCATCCAATAAGGACTTCCTTTTTTACTATATCTATAATTATTATTTTCACTTAATTGAACAGTAACACCAAAATCACCTAATTTTGCATTACCATTTTTATCAATTAATATATTTCCTCCTTTAATATCTCTATGAATTATATTTAAAGAATGAATTTTTTTCAAACCATAAAGTACCATTTCAATAATTGAAGCTAATTCAATTTCATTTAAAGTTCTACTCATTGCATTCATTAAATCAATAACAGAACCACTTAAACAATATTCTAATATTAACCATAATGAATTAGTCTTTCTTGAATAATATGAACCATAATATTTTATTATATATGGTGATTCACATAATTTCATTAATGATATTTCTTGTTGAATATTTTGATAATTTATAGATTCATTAAAATTATATGATATTATTTTAATTGCATATTCTTTTTTTGATTCTTTATGAATTGCTTTATAAACTGAACCAAATGCACCTTTTCCTATATATGTTGTTATTATAAAAATATCTTCTGGATTTGATGGTATTGATAATATATCACTAAATAATTGTGATGATTGTCTTTCATTTTTATAATTTGATGATAATGTACTTGAATTTTTAATTTTATGAAATGGTTTTTTTTCATTTTTAATTTTTGAATTGATGTTTATTTCCATTTTTAAAATTATTATTAACGAAAAAATAAAAAATATATTTTTTTTATTATTTTTGAATTAAAAAATAAAATAAAAAAAAATAATAGTATGTCATTATAATTATTATGAGCATTGAAAATAATATTAATTAAAAAATAAATATTACACATTTCCTAAATTTTTTTTTTAACCATTCCTTCAAATTGAGGATTAGCTCTATCAAGAGAAGTTAAATCAACAAATTGACCGTATTGAGCAAATGAATTATTAAAATTTTGAATATGAATTCTATCAGGATTTTCATCACCACTTTCACTTTCTTCATCATTAGACATAATATCAATATCATTATTATCTTCATCATCAGCTTCATTTATTTCAGAATCACTAGAAACAACTTCTCTATTTTTATTATATTTATCATTATCATCATTTTCATTTTTACTTTTTTTTCTATTTTCAATCATATTCATTTTTTCAATTTCAATATCACTCATTTTAAAATTAAAATTATCAGGCATACTTAACCAAGGATGACTTAACATTTTTTTAGCACTTGCTCTTTTCTCAGGATAATATTCTAACATAGGTAACATAAAATCACTTAAAGCTTCAGCTTCATTTTCTTTAAAATGATATTTTTTAATTAAAACATTTTTTAAAGGAAAATATTGTAATCCTTTAATTCTTTTTAATTCACCATTTTTATTAAAATATTTCTTAGAATTTAAACCACTTAATGCAAATTTTTTTGGCATTTTTCCTAATAATTCAATAAATTGTGCTAAATGATCATCATTTTTAGTATAAGTTTGTCCTTTTCTTGGTTCAAATAAAAAATCTCCTGTTGCTAATTCAAAAACAATACAAGCTAATGACCATAAATCTGCAGTTTCATTATAATTTATACCTAAAATTACTTCTGGTGATCTATATTGTCTTGTTTGTATTTCTGTTGAAAAATGATGAGTAAACCAACATGCATTTCCCATATCACATATTTTTGTATTTATTGTTGGTTCTATTTCTGGTCCTCTTCTATTCATTTCTTCTTGAATTGATTTTATTACTGAAATTTTTTCTGATTCAGTTTTTGCATTTTTTAATAAGTTATTTCTTACTATTATATTTTTACGATATTCTACATCATGTAATATACGATTTTTTTCTTTTATGTAATTTTGTAATGTTTTTGAATATTCCATTATATTAAAATTTATTATTTGATAAGTTTCTTCTTCATCAGAATCTAAATCTAATTCTATGTCATCTTTTTTTGATGAAAAATAATTTAATTGATATTTTGGTACTGAAGCTATTCTTGGACGTTCTATTAAGTCATTTATATTAAAATTGTTTACATCTATTTCATTTTCTTCATTTTCTTTATTAATTTCATTTTTTCTCTTATCCATTATTTCCTTTATTTTCTTATCTATTTCATTTTGACTTAAACCTTGATTTTCTAATTTTTTTAATTGTTTTTTTTTAAATTTAGCATTTTTTTTACGTAATTTCTTCCCAGTTAATTTTTCATTTCTATTATTTTCATTATCACTTTTATCATCATTATTATTATTATTATCATTATTTTTTTTTCTTTTCTTTTTAGTTTTCTGAATTTCAAAAGTTCCTGTTTCTTCAATTCCTTTTAATTCTTCATTAGTTAAACAAACTAAAATATTTTCAGGTTTTAAATCAGTATGAATAATATGACACATTCTATGTAAAAAATCTAATCCAATTAAAATTTGTTTAGTAATAATTCTAATATAAGGAAGAGGAATTCCTTTATAATTATATCTTTTAATCAATTCTAATAAAGTAACACCCATAATTTCAAAAACCATACAAAAATGTCTTCCATTTTGTCCATGATAAATAAAAGAATTTAACAATTGTACAATTTGACTATGTTCCATTTTATCACAATCAGCAATAATTTCAGGATTATCTTTCCAATAAATTTTTAAAGATTTAATCCATTCTTTATCAAAATTATGTTTTTCTAATTCTTGAAGTATTTCAACTTCATCATAAGCAGCATCAATATAATGTTGTGCACTTTTTTGTATTTTAATTGCAACATAAGTACCATATTTAATATCTAAAGCTAACCAAGCAGTAGAAAAATGTCCCCAACCTAATTTTTGCATAATTATATATCTTTCTAATAATACTTCACCTACATGAACTGGATGATATCCATTTATTTTATAATCACTTAATCCTTCATCTTCTGAATTGTCACTATCTGTAAATTTTGGACTGTTCATTTTTTTTTGGTTGTAATATTTTATTTTTATTGGATCTGGGGGAGATATCAATTCTGATTCTTGAAGAGTATTTTTTTTCAATTCTTCTTCTTTTTTTTTAGATTCTTTTTCTTCTGGAAGAGATAATAATTTGTCTATGTCCTCTTCGAAATATTGATCTTCTTTTTCTTTTAGGTTTTTTGATTTTTTGTTTTTATTTTTTTCTATTCGGTTATATTATTTTTTAGTTTTATTTTTAATTTTACTTTTGTTTTTACCACGATTGCTCATTTTTTTTGTTTTTAAATGCTTTATTCTAATTATTTTTTCAATTTTTATTAAATTAAATTTAAAAAAATAATTAAAGAGATATATTAGTTATTTAATTTAATAATGTATAATTAATTAATATAAATTATTAAAAATTAATTGTTCATCATTTTTATCAACTTCTTTGGATAATTGCTTTAAAAATATATCTTTATTATTTATTATTAAAGGAAAAATATAATCTATACTTATACATTCATATATTTTATCTTTACATTTTAGAAGAATAAAATATTGTTTATTTTGTTTTAAAAAACAATCAAATATAAAATAATAATACCATTTCATTTTTAGTTTTTTTATTTGAGTTGAAAATGTCATTTCTGGTTTTTCAATTTTCTTAGGCATTGAAATATTACTATTTTTTATATTCAACTTATTAAACATTTTTCTATTTACAATATCAGTTTTATTATTATATTTATAATATTTATTATATTTATTTGAATTGAAATTTGGAATTAGACTATATTTATTATTTGCACCTAATCTCATATGAGAACTATCAGTATCATTTTTGTTTGGAGAATAATTTTTATTTATATTATTAGGAAACATTATTGTATTTACTAATTCAATATCAAAAAATTGTTTTGTAAAAATTAAAGTAATATAGTTTACAATATATTTAATTAATTCAATTAATACTCCTATATCAGCAAGAGCATCTGGAATTTTTAAATAAGTTCTAAAATATTCAATTTTATTTAAGCTTAGATCAAATGTAATTTGTCCAAAATTAAATAAATTTGGATTCATAATATCAACTTTAGGTGATTCAATCATTAAAAACTTATTTTTTTTATAGTTTTCAAAAATTAAACCATCATCTGAATTATAATGAACTTCATTAAAATGGAAATAATATAATTTGCAAATATTAATTGAAAATATTAAAGACTCTGCCCTTAATGTTTTAGTTATTGGATTTTTATAATTATAATGGTTAATTTGATATTCAGGAATATATAAAAAAAAATGTACATTTTGTAATTTTTCTTCAATTTCTTTTTGGTCATAACAATTATCACCATTACAAATTAAAAAAGAAAAACTAATAAAATTATAAATATCATTTCCCAATCTCCCAATTAAATTAATATTATCAAAAACAGCACATTCCGCTAAATCTTTTAATATTGAATTATCATAATCAAAATAATTATTGAATTCATTACATAAATTTGAAGAATAATTAATATTATATCTAATATCATTATCAAAATAATTTATTATTACTTTTAATAATTTTGAATCATGTAAAATATTATTTCCATACAAATCCATTAATCCAAACATTATTGAAAAATTATTTAGCGTAATATTTGAATTTTGATCTCTTTGTGAATATGAAATCACATTAAAATTTCCTCTATTTAATAATTTTATTAAATATAATATAAAAATCAATATAAATGAAATAATTGATATTAAACCTGTAATACTTCCAAAATATGTTTGATAGGCTTCATTTTTTTTAAATAATAAATTAAAATTAAAAGCATATATATCTAATAAATAAAATATTTCTTTTGAATTTGGCATTTAATTTTTGTATATATTTTAAATATAAATAATTTAAAAATAATGGGTAGAAAAAAATATTATTTATTTAATTAAAAAAAAAAAATTTAAAACTACAATCATTTTTTCTAATTATTTTTTAATTTCAATGATAATTTATTTTTTTTCTATTTTATTATATAAATATTTTTATATTTTTACTACTATTAAAAAAAGTAATTTATATCTTTTATATTATAAATATTGAAATAATAATATAATTTAATTTTTTATATTTTAATTTTTTATTATAAATTTTAAATAAAACTTTACTAATAATAAAAAGCAAATATTAATTATTTTTATTTCTTTTTATTTTTTCAAATATTTACATAATATATAATTTTATAATTTTTTATTAGATTTTTCACTTTGAGAGCATTTGGAAAAAATTAATTGTCTTAAATTTAATTGAGAAATAGAATAATTTTTAGAATGTACAATACTATTATTATTCTTAACACTATTATTCTCAATAGAATTACCATAAATTTCAGAACAAAAAGAAGGATTAGCAGATTGATTAATAACAACAGGAATATTTCCTTTAGAATGATTATTATTAATAATTTTATTAACAATAATTTTACTTTTACTTTTCTTAAGATATTCAGCAAGACTTTTAGTTTTATTATTAATTGGTATCTTTCTCATTGGAGTTTTATTTTTTCTTTCTTCTTTTTCTTTCTTAACTGCTTTAATAGTAATATCAATTAATTTTCTATTTAATTCATTATTATTTAAATTTACTCCACTCATACTACTTAAATGACTTCTATTACCTTTTTCAAGTGAATGTTCTTTTGAATGAGATGAAATATTTGAAGATAAACGATCACGATATGTTTTACAATGATTTGATTTATTTCTTGTTATATCATTCATTTTATCTTCATATAATCTTCTATATTCTTCTAATTTTTCTTTTAATTTTAATTTTTCTATTGGTAAATGACTTACTTTAATTGAATTATGTTTTGTTATTTCATCAGATATTTTTAATTTTGTTAATGATGTTAATGATGCATTTCCTGTATTTGATTTTATATTACTTGTATTTTGACTTTTATCTAATTTTGATGATGAGTTTTTTTTTTCTATATTTTCTATTGAATTATTATTATTTGTATTTGATTTTATTTTTGATTCTAAATTCTTTATTTCTTTATCTTTTTGTGATATTAATGTTTTATATTTTTTTGCATCTTCTAATAATTTTTTATTCATTTCTTTTAAATTTTTTATTTCATTTGTTAAAAGTTCTATTTTAAATTCTTTATCTTCATTTTCATTAATTTTATTTTTATATTTTTCCTATTTTAAATATTGTATATTAAAAAAATTATATTTTACTAACTTTGAAGTTAATATTAAATTATCTTTTTCTAATTCTTCTATTTTATCAATTAAACTTTCTCCATGTAATTTTAATTGTTGTTCTATACTTATATGTTGTCTAATATCACTTTCTTCTTTTCTTAATAAAGATTCATAATCATTAAAGTAATTCTCATCATAAATATTTAAATTACTTTTTAATTCTAAAAATTTTTTTTCTGCTTTCATTTGAACTGCAATATCAAAAGATGATTTAATATATTCAATCAATGTTAAAATATTTTGACTACTTAAATTATCATTTTCTTCTTGAAGTTGTTTATAATTATCTTCTACCTTCATATTATATTAATATTTTTACATTTTTTATTTTGTTTATTTTAACTTGAAGATACAAATCTATTAAATTCTTTTTTATTTTTTTAAATTCATCCATAAAAATAATTTAAATTTGCCAAAAATTATTTAATTAAATTTTAAATAAAGAAATAATAAAAAAAAATAAAAATGAATAAAACATTTTTATTAGATGAATCAAATTTATTAATAGGAACAAATTTAACACATTTAAATTTTACATATATTGAAAATCCCTTTGCTCAATATTATTATTTATCTCTTATTCAAACATTCATATTAGTATTTTTAGGTGAATTAGGAGATCAAATTTTTATATTAATGATAATATTAGAACTAAAAAGTCAATCACCATTAACATTATTTGTTTCATCATTTTTATCATTTTCAATAATAAACATAATATCAATAACAATAGGATCATCACTTGATATTTTACTATATCAAAATTTTATAGACATTTTAGCAATATTAATTTTTGGAATAACTGGAATAAATTTATTTTTAAAATGGTTTGATTACTCAAATAAAACATACGAAGAAGAAATATTTAATTGTATAAAAGATGAAATAGCAAATGAAGAATTTAGAAAAAATGTAATAAGAAGTAGATTTTATGAATCAAGTTTTCGTTCACGTCACTTTGTAAATATAAATAATGAAGATTTAAAACAACCACTTATACATAAACCAAGTTTTGAATTAAGAAAAACTTTAAGTTCACATGGTTCAAATCACAATAATAATAATACATTATTAAGTTCATCAAGTTCAAATCCAAATTTAAATTCTTTAGAAAAAAAAGCAGGTTTAGATGTAACAAAAGCACCAACAGTTGTAAGTAATGTTAGTGGAAATAGTAATAGTGTTGAAGTTGAAATTGTAAATGAACCAACTATGATTTTTGATGCTCCTACTGTTCATATTCCTGAAGATTTTAAAAAAATACAAATGCAAAAAAAAAATGAAGTAATTGAAGAAAATAATGAAGAAGAAGAAGAAGAAAATTTTGATAATGAAAATAAAAAAAGTTATTTTTGGATTTTTACTAAAACTATTTTAATTACTGTATTTGGAGATTCTACTCAATTTGGTGTTTTGGCTTCGAGTTCTATTTATAATTTTAATGGAGTTGTTATTGGTTCTTTTACTGCTATTTTTTTTATTTGTCTTATTGCTGCTTATTTTAATGATGGTTATGTCAGAGAATTAAAAGGAAGAAATATGAGTATTATTAATGGTTTTATTTTTATTTGTTTTGCTATGGAAATTTATTATTTTGTTAGAAATTTTCATTTTAAAGTTTAGTTTATTATTAAATATCATTTTTTTTTTTAATTTATTGTTTAACTAATAAAAATAAATATTAATTTTTATCATTTTCTAGTGAAGTATATAAAGCAGGATCATTTGATATTGAAATTTTTTCCTTTTTCTCTAATTTTTTAATTTGGAAAACTATTCCACCAATTGTGAGTAGAATCCAAGTAACAATATATATATAAAATTTAAAAGTAATTAATTTTTTTATTTCATCTTTTTCTCCTTTACTAATTAAATTAATAAGTTGAGTTTCATTAGGATAATCTCCAATCCAAAAAGTAGAAGCTCTCATTATAGCATAAGCACCAATAATAGAAGTAATAATAATTAATATATAATCCAAAGTAATATGAGTGATAACAAATACTATAACCATACATACAATAATAACTGCAATATTAATAAAAATATTATCCTTTATTTTTAAAATTAAAAGAGAATAAATAAAAGTTCCTAATAAATAACCTCCTAAAAATCCACATATAATTTCTATTAATAAATTTGTATTTTCCCAAAAAAAATAAGATATTACTCCTGATATAACAATAGAAATAAAAACAGTGGTCCAAAAAATAATATCTCTATTACCTCCACTTGGCATAAATGCAAATATTACAACAAATAAAACTATTAATGATGTTAAAAATACTAATAATGATATTGTAAATTGTTCAAATTTTTTACCTAAAAAAAGTAAAAATACTCCACATACTATTAAAACTATTGTTGGAATATATTTCATTTCTTCTAATTTTGCCCAAATTGATGCTAAATTTATAGAAGGACATGCATAATAACTTTTAAAAATAATTTCATTTTCACAACTTTCAGGATTATAATTTTTAGAAATTATTTGATATGGTCTTGATTCATTTTTATAAATATCTTTTGTTGAATTATCACATTGAATAGTAAATTTCATTTTTCGAGAAAGAGTTTCATTTTGTTCACATTTTTGACCAGAATTCAATAAAATTTGAACACCTAATAATGATGGATTAATAGTAGATAAATCTTTCCATTGATTTCCTTTATCCATTTTTCCTGCTTCTAATTTACATTTTTCTTTATTTTTAGCAATAGCTTGACCAGTTGCGTTATTACATGTTATATTTGTATCTCCACAAAAATTAAAATATAAAGAATAATCACTATTATTTAATTCCTCAGTATATTCACCTTTTTTTATCATAGGATATTTCATATTTGTTAAATCATATACATTATAATTTTTTGAAATATAAAAACATTTAATTAAGGCTTGTTCTATTTCATTGTCTTTTAATTTTGATATTACAATTCTATTTTCTTGAATTGATAATGGAAACAAATTAAATGAATGAATTATTGATATTGTAAATGAAAAATATAATAGTTTTTTCAACATTTATAAAAATTTAATAAAATATGAATATTATAAATATATAATATAAAATCATAATAACTTTTACAAAATTGAAAAATAAAAAAAATAAAAAAAAAATTAAATAATAAATAATAAACATATTTTAATATTCGGGAAAATAACCGCTATATTAAAATAAAAAAAAATGAAAACAGAAGAAAAAAATATAGAAATAGTAGAAGAGACACAAAACAATACCCAAACTCATCAATCAACTCATATATTCCAAAGTACCCAACCATCAATTCAAACTCAATCTCATCCTTCTGAAGATAGACAATACACATTTAAAATAATAAAAAGAAGAAGTCCATGGTCAATTAAAGAAGATAAAGCAATAATTGATTTAGTATCTAAACACGGAACTGGAAATTGGACAGTTATCGCAAATGAAATGTCAAATATTTATAATTTTAAAAATCGAAGTGGTAAACAATGTAGAGAAAGATGGCATAATCATTTAGATCCAAAAGTAAATAAAGATTCTTGGAAAGAAAGTGAAGAAAATATTTTATTTAATAAACATAAAGAATATGGAAATAAATGGTCTGATATTGCTAAATTTTTACCTGGGAGAACTGATAATGCAATTAAAAATCATTTTTATTCTAAATTAAGGAAGTATATTAGAAAAATCTTAAAACAAATTAATAAGGAGAATTTAATTAAGAATAATGGGATTGATAGTAATAAGTATAATAGTGATAAAATTTATAAAATGTTGAAAAAATATAAAATACCTTATAAAAGTTTAAATAAGGAAACTGTTTTAGATTTAATTATTTCTACTGAAAAAAATTCTAAAATAAATAAAAATTCTTTTAATTTAGATGTTCATATTCCAAAAACAAAAATAAAAAAAATAAAATCAATTTCAAAAGAAAAAGAAACTTCAAATATAAATGAAAAAAGTCAAATAAATTCAAAAACAACAAAAAATAAAGATAATGTTATTGTTAAACAAAAGAATAATCGTTCAATGACAAATCCAAAAAAAAATTTAACAATAAATGTTAAAATGATAAATAAGAATAAATCACATAAAAGTTCATCAAAGAATCATAATATAAATTTATATCCAAATGTAGTAAATAAACCACAAAAGAAAAAAAGAAGAATTAAAAGAAGAAAAGTTTCAATTTGTCTTTCAACACCAGAAAATAAAAAAACTCAAATAAGTAGAATTTTACCTCAAAGAAATTTATTTTTAACTGATTTAGGAAGAAAAAGAAAAAGAGGAAGATTAACACAAGAAGACTTAGATCCAAATATTAATAATACAGAAATAATTAGACCAGGATTAGAAATAAATAATAATAAAAATTTAATAATAATCGATAAAAATATTTTAAATACAACAATTGATAGAATTTATAATAATAATTTTTCAACAACAATAAATTCTAAATTTAAAAAACCAACATTAGATTTAAATTTAATAAATAATTCACCAAGATTTATAAGTCAAATTCCAACTCCTAATTATAATAATACAAATAATATTTCTTTACAATTTCCAAATTCGAATTTAGAAGAAAAATATTATTATTTATATTATGATAATCAACCTCAAATTTCACCAATGAATATTAATAATGTGGTATTATATCCACCTTCAACTAGAAATTTATTTTATTTAGATTTATCATCAACAATTGAACCTCAAAAAAGTAAAAATGGAACTTATAATAATATAAATAATGTTTTTTCACAAACTCCAATTGGGAATAAAGAAATAAATTTATCTAATAAAATATTAATTGATTCAAAAAAATTTATTAATTTTGATAATAATATTAATTTATTTAATAATGATGATTATTCATCAGAAGTAAATAATATAAATTTAATTAATAATAATAATAATAATTTAATTGATAATTTTAAAAATCTACCAAATTCATCTCATAAAAAATTTCCTCCTCAAATTGATTTGAATATAATTAATCAAAATGAAACAAATAATCTTTTTATGGAAAGTATTAATATTGGTAATATGAAAAATCATAATTTTTTTAATGGGAATATTAATAATAATAATATATTTAATTTAAGTCCAATTAGTGCTTTTACACCTCGAATTCAAAATGATAAAAAGTAAATTTAAATGTAAATTGATTGAATTAATATGTTATTCTTTATTTTTATTTATTTGGTTAACATCTATTTATTTTTTAGAATATATTAATTTTTTATAATATATTTTTAATTTAAAGGTACTTTTATTTTTTATGTTCTTTTTTTTTTAACATATTTATTTATTTAAATAAAAAATTTAATTTTAATCAAATAAAAAATAAATTTTTTAGTAATTGAAATGAATCAATTTTATGTAAATCGACTAATAAAAATTATATCACCATTCAATGAAGAAGTTATTTCAATTGAATTAGGAGGTTCAGAAAAAGAATTAAGAGAATTAATTGGTGCAATTTTAAATATAAATCCATTATCTATTAAAGGAATAAGAGATTCTTTTGGAAATTATCACACTATTTCAAGTGCAATTAAAAATACTCAATTAACAATGGAATATAGTTCATATTATTTTATAGTGATTAATAATAATCAAAATAATAAATCTACAAATCCTTCCATTAAATTAGATAAAAATAATTTAAATTTAAATCAAAATATAAATATTCATCATAAAAAAAATAAATCACATCCTAATATAATGTTAATGAGTGAAAATGATAAAATAGCACATAAATTATTGAGTGATAATCTAATTGATAAAAATAAATATGAAATTTTGAAGAATATGTTAAATGAAAAAAATGATGAAATTTTAACATTATTTAAATTATATAATAAACATGGGAAACATATTAAAAGATTATCAACTCAAATTATTCCAATTTTAAATGAGTATAATGTAAAAAATAATAAAAATGAAGAAGGAATAAAAAAAATTCCAATTTATAATATAAATAATAAAGAATTATATATTAATATTTTATCATCTATGAAATATTCTGAAAGAGATTTTGAATTATTAAAAAATTTAATTTTATCTGATAATGATAAAATTATAAAAGCATTTAAACAATATTCATTATCAAATAATAAAAATGAATTAAAATCTAATTTAAATGATTTTATTAGAAATAATTCTGAAAAATATAAAGAAAATAAAAAAAGTATACAAGATGATGATAAGAAAATAAAAAGATTAGCTTCAAAAGAATCAAAAATAATAAAAAAAGTTGAAAAAATAGAAAATAAAATTTTAAAATTATTAACAGAGGATGATAATATTTTACAAGATACTATTTTATTGTTTCAATCAGATATGGAAATTTTACATCCAAATGATAAATTAAATTTATTTACAAATGAATTTAAAATTAAAGATTCATCATCAATAAATTCAGAAACTAAAAATATAATTAATAAATATTATAATAATCAATTAAAAAATAAATTTTTCAAAAATTTCAATAATTATGAATTAGAAATTTATAATGAATTAATAAAAAACAAAGATAATAATATAATAAATGCATATAAAAAATATAAAATAAATAAAAATTTAGATGAATTAATAAGTGAAATAAGAAAATGGATATTAAAAATAATAGAAGAAAAAGAAAAAGAAATAATATCATCAAGTGAAGATGAAAATGAAGAAGAAGAAGAAGAAAATGAAGAAATAGAAAGTGAAGAAAATGAAAAAGAAGAAAATGAAGAAGAAGAAGATGAAGAAAAACATTCAATTCATTCATCAACATCTGAAGCAATGGATAGTAGTGAAGATAGTGAAAAAAATAATAATAAAAAAAAAAAAACTAATTTTTTATTAAATAATGAAAAAATTGATGAAGATGATGATGAAAGTGAATATATTATTAGTAAGTCTTCAGGAAAAAATGATGATCCTGTTAAATTATTAGCTAATAATTATAAAATTAATACAATGAGAAAAAAACAAAATGATTATTATGTAAAAAAAGATAGTAATACTGAAAATAATAATAATAAAGATGATAATAAATTAACTTTAGTTTCATTAAAAAATGTAGAACAAATTAATAAAGATGAAAATAATAAAGATAATAATAAAAATCATAGTTCTAGCACAGATAGAAAAATGAATGAATTTATGAAAGTAATAAATGGAATGGCTTTTGATGAAAATGATAAAGTACAAATATTACAATTAATGAATGATAAAAATGAAGATATAATGAAAATATATCAAAAATTTCAAAAAAATAAAATGTCATTAACAAAAAAAGTTTTATTAAATTTATTAAAATCATCTCCAAGAAAATTAAATCAACCAATAAATAAAGAATTAAATAATAAAAAAAATCCCACAAATAATAATACTAATAATAATAATACAAATAATAACAATAGTATAATTTCATTTGAAAGTTTTTTAAAAAAAATGGAAAATGAAAATAAATTAACAAAAACAAAAACATCATATTTACTATCAGAATTTCAAAATGGAAATAATTTACTTCAATCATTTTGGGAAGTATATAAAGAAGGAAATGATGATGATTTATTAGAAAGTATACAAATATTTTTAGGTAAATATGGAAATAAAATACCAAAAGAAAATAATAATATTGGAAGAAGAACTTCATTTAAAGATGGAAATGATAGTAAAACTCCACTTTCAATTAAATCATTTAAAAAAGATTTAGTTAATTATTTAAAAACTACTGAAAGAAAAGAAACTAAAACAAAACAAAAAAAAATAATTGATTTGTTAATTAAAGAACATTTTTTAAATGAAAGTTCTCAAAAATTTTTTTATGATAAAATTACAAATGAAGATAAAAATGTTACTGCTGCTTTTGAAGTTTTTAGTGTTAGTTTAAATCATCTTGATTTTTCTGAAACTTTAAATTTAATATATTCTTCTTTTATTGAAAAAAATAAAATAAATGAACAAAATAAAAATAGTCACAAAGGAGAATTTTTAATTAGATTAAATGGAGTTTTAGAAAGAGGAAATTTTAGTGAAAATGAAAAAAAAATTGTAAAAGAAGAATTTGATAATAAAAATAATGTTTTAATGAGTATTTTAGAAATTTATGATTCTGAAGATGAAGAAGATACTATTGATTCTATTAAATCATTTATTGCTAAAATAATTCATACAAAAAAGTTTTAATATTTATTTAAATATTCAAATTATTAAACAATTATTATATAGTAAAACATATAAAACTTATTTTGTTAATGAATTTTTATTTTTTTATTTTGTTTATCCTTATTATATATTTTGTTTTAATTTATTTAATTTTGGAAATAAATGGTTTTATATCTTTTTAATAAGATTTTTAATTAATAATAAATTAACACAGATAAATTAATTAATTAAAAAATATTTATAAAATTATATTAAAATTTAAAAATAATTAATAATAAGATAAATCTAAAAATTACTCTTAATTTTTTATTATTTGAGCCTAAATAACATATCATTTGTATAAATGAAAATTATAATTATTAAAGTTGGTTCTATTATAATTACCTGGATTTATATTATTATAATTATAAAATGTTCTTATATTTGAATTTGGATTCACATTAAAATTATAATTTCTATTATTAGAATTATTCATTACTGGTTTAGTATTTCTATAAATTATGGGTTTAGTATATTCATTTAAATTATTTGAACTTTCTTTATTATGTTCATTTCTCCTAATATTATTGAAATCATTATTATTATTAATTGAGGAAGTATTAAACTTAAAAGAATTAAAATAATCATTATTGATAGTATTTATCCTTTGAGAATAACTCGTTAAATTATTATTATTATACATAAAACGTTTTTCTTCTCCTGCTAATTTTATTTGTTTATTTAAAGTATATGGGTCATATGATGGATTTCTTCTTGATTGATTCATTATACTTGTATTATTTTTATTATCCTCATTTTTAATTTTATTATCTCTATTATATAAATTTGTTCTTAATAAAATTGAATTTAT
>JAEEGK010016010.1_pt1 | contig 16533 bp, 15 predicted proteins | sample 8958771 | NCBI WGS metagenome assembly JAEEGK01 (sample SAMN16246547, study PRJNA631951) | gut metagenome | biome: gut microbiome; feature: rumen; material: SC-attached | host: Bos | place: Iran: Karaj | collected 2018-10 | reverse complement strand
TTGACAAAGGCCGTCTGGCCCGCGATGTCCTCGGTACATGCAGGCAGGTCGTCGGTGGACTTGATTGCGCCCACGTTCGCGTTGATTTCGGTAATGTCGTCACCGCAGGCAGAGAGCCCGAAGGCAATGGACCCTATCGCCGCCAAGCGGCTCCAGGGTGACAAGCAACTTAAACACTTCATAGGACAGTTCCTCAAGATTTGTATTCTTTTTTAATCCTTCACACAGCGAACATTAAATCGGTAATCGGTATCCGAATTCAGTAACATCGCGTTGTCTTCCTTATAACTTAGTTTAACATAATATCTACTATAGCTGATAGCTTTCGTGGAAGTCCAAAAATACGCAAGACTATCCCCAGTAGTAGGAATTGTATTACTTGAAGTAGCCCAACCCGTCGGAACTGCAGAAAAACCATAAGCATCCGTGCCATTTCCATTCTTATACCAACCACTTGAAGACTTTAAAATCTTAGCCGCAATATCAATTCCTCCAACAGTATTAAAGAATGACTTCCATTCAGATGTATCAGGCAAATGCCAACCGGACAAACATATACCCCGAACAGGGTATGTCGGTTTACATTTGGCAGAATGATAGCCACAATCCTTACCACCATTATTGTAGTTATTACCTGCACTATCCATTGCCGCAGCCCATGAATAATAATAACCCCTTGGACTACCATACTTGCTGCATGAATCTTTCCAGCAGGAATATCCATATTTAGTACCATCAACCTTATAACTGACAGCCAGATTCTCCGCCATCCACTCCTGTTGCCCAATAGCAATTGTTTTTATTCCACTATAAGTCGATGTGTAGCTAGTGCTTCCTTCAATATCGAAAATCCACTGACCACTGACACATTTATAGTGAGACAACTGGTTTCCTAAAACGTAACTGCTATCATATATATAACTAACACAGCCCCGATTCCAAGCAATTTCAGCGCTATCTGCATACCTGAGCGTATCGGCATCCCAAGTCATCATCTTCCCTGTAAGCGGTCCCGGCCGCAACGTTCCGCTCGAATCATTATCAGGATTCCAGTCAAAGCGATCCTTCTCTATATCCGTCGCCACTCGCCACTTGGCACTGTCTGCATCCACGCATATAAAGCGGAGCTTGCGGCCCGCGGTATCGGCGGAATAATAGTCTTTCGCATAGTATTCGGATCTAGGATTAGATATATGTTTCACCGTTCCTATCGGATTCTCGCTGGTACCACAGACACCGAGGCCATTCTCGACACTCCAGAATGTACGTACGTATTTTTCGAAGTCAGGCACAGTTCCATCACCAAGGCCCCAGCCCTGCACGTAACCTCGAATGGTTCCCAGCTTACCCGAGGTATCCGCCTGCATCGCCCAGTCGGCCATCTTCGCCCTGGTCGTCGAGTCGTCCCACGAACCGTCCTTGCGCAGGTCGATACTGAAATTCGTCAGGAGGTTGGTAAGGCTAGACTCGCTGCGGTCGCCCTGCAACAATATCGAAATTGCAAGCAGCGCCGCATTGCCTTCACCCTTCTGGAAAATATTGAAATCCTCGGCAAAGCCTTTGAATCCGGAATTATTGATGTTGAAGGTAGAGAAGATTTCCTTCTCGGCAGCCATTTTCGCCTTGAGGACGGAGGAATCCATCACGGTAACCAGGTACTGCACGCGGTCGTATTCCAAGTGCGTCAGCAAATTGATGTTCGCCATATCGCGATTTCTCAAATTGGTAATTGCACGGAGCTTGATGGAAGTGCTGCTGTTCTCGCCCGTTACTTCATTTCGGTAAAAGCCATCTGCAACTATATACAAGTAGTTACTATTCAATGTGACAGTCTTGATATTGAACAAGCCGTCATCGTTCTCAATCTTACCACCGAAAGTCTTGCCCGTCTGCTTGAGGGACCTGCCGTTTTGGAGTTCGTACGCAGTAACATCCGTGCCCGAGATGAACGGACCCTTCTGGCTCACGCCGCTGAGGCTCACTTCATCCGAAGGGGCTATGCAGTCTTCGGCTTCAATCTCCTCGCATTCCTCGGACTCAGCCGTATGGCTACCAATATTCACCATAACCGTGTCCGCTCCGCATACGATTGCCACCGTAGAATCAGTCCGGTTTCCGATAGAGCAACCGACACCGTCGTGACCATCCGTGCCGTTCGTACCGTTAGTGCCGTTGACGCCATCATTACCCTTGTCGCCTTTTGCACCAGGTGCGCCGTCCTTGCCGTTGGCACCCGGAGCGCCGTCGTCGCCTTTGTCGCCTTTTTCGCCGTTGAGCACCACGCCAATGGAATCCCCGTTACAGACGATTTTCAGGCCACTCTTGTCAGAGAGTTCAACCGTCTTGCAGCTAATCTCACCGCTGCTCACGAAGACCGTGTCACTTGACGCGACCCAGTCTCCGTCAACGCAGACTCGTGTGCCGTTTTCCTTTTTCACGAAGGCCATGCTACCGTCGTTATCCGACGTACATTCCGGAAGGTCCTTGACCGATGCGACAACATCGAGACCCATCTGGTTGATGTTCGTGACGTTCTCGGTGGTTTCTTCGCCACAGGCAATTAGCCCGAAGGCAAGTGCAGCGACAAATGCAGAAACAAGACGTACAGATCCTCGCTGGAGCCTGCCCTGAGCAAGCCGAATGGGCGAGGATGACATCAAGCAAGTGCTTGACGCGGAGAGAAAACGGGTTAAGGACTTCATGACGGGTCTCCGTTTGGTTTTAGAATGGACCTTCGTGTAAAGTTATGGAGTCGGCAACTTCACGCAGCGGACTGCTGCACCAATGTGCTTGGAAACACCAATGAATTCATTCACCTTTGCATCATACACATTAAAAGTTTCCGCGTCAATCATATCATTTCGAGTAGTCCACATGGTAAACGTACTACCAGCATCGGAATAGGTACCTCCAGACTCACTACGGTAGCCAGAGGGTATCGCAGAAAAACCATAACTATTGTCAGCAGTCTTCCATGCACCTGTGAAGTTCGTTTTTATTTCGCCACCACCATCATACATGTCATTTGTAAATTCAAGAGCATCGGTACTAGGGATAACCCAGCCATCAGGACAAATCCCCTGATGGGACTCCAGATTTTCAGTAACTTCGGTTTCAAAATACTTGGCATCCATATTCATGGCACCAACCCAGCTATACAGCCTGCCCGCGATTTCGCAGTTGTAGTCCAGGTCGCCGTAGCACCAGGACTGGCCATAGGCCTTGTCCGTAGGCTTGGGTTCGTAGTTCAGGTTTTCAGCCATCCATACAAGGCTATCATCATGGAGTAATGCCGCATTGAAGAACTTTATCATCACCGTCCTATACACATGGCCGTCTCTCGGGTCTATCATGGTGTCGTTCGCCACGTCGGTTATAGCGGTGTTGAAGAAACTCAGCTTGTCGTCCGGGGTAAACTTGGCGAAGTACGAATTCAGGTTGTGGGTGTTGACCCACTTGGCGCTGTCCATATCGCAGATATACCATTCGCCATCGGTAGCGCTCTTCTTGAGGTCGCGGTTGCTCTTGGTGTAGCAGGCGCCGATGCCCAAGGTGCTGTCGAGCACGTTGCCCTTGCGCCAGGCGGCACCATCGTACACATACACGGAATCCGTATTGACCTTACCATTTTTGACCTGGCCATCCTTACCGGAAGTCCAGCCCTCGGTATCCTTTTCCAGGTCGGTAGCGAGTTCCCAGTTGCCGCTCTTGCAAACAAAGCGTGCCTTGGATTCCTTCTTGTTCTTGCTGTACTTGTTCTCGGTCCAGGTAATCTTGCCCTCGCTTGCACTGGTGCAGGGGTCCATCTCGTACATGGTGAGCCAGAAGTTGGTCAGGTACTTTTCGAAGTTACCCGGCTTGCCCAGGCCCCAGCCTTCCACGTTATCGCGGATGCTCTTGAAATGGTCCTTGAATTCGGCGTTCGCGACCCAGTCGGCAAGCACTGTCTTGAGCGAATCATTCTTCCATTCGCCCTTTTCCTGGTCCTTGATTTCATCTTTGAAGGTGTTGATGACATCGGTCAACTGCGCTTCCGTAAAGTCGCCCTGGAAAATCACGGAAAGGGCGAGCAATGCGGCATCTTCGTCGGAGGAGCCTACGACGGAGAGCTTTTCGGCAGCCTTGAATTCCGTGGCGTCGATAAAGAAGTTCTTGAAGATTTCCTTGTCTGCCTGGATCTTAGCCTTGCTCACGCGCATGCCCTTGTTCACCACAAGGTATTCGGCACGGAAGAATTCCAGATGGGTCAGGAGGTTCACGTTGATGGTCTTCATCTTGGTCAAGTCAGATACGGCGCGGAGCGTTATGGGGGCGACGCTTCCCTTGCCCGTAACCTCGTTGCGGTAGTAGCCTTCGGCCACGAGGTACACGAACTGCGACTTCAGCTTGAGGTTGGAGAGTTTGAACTTTCCGTCGTCGGTGGTAATTTCCGTGGGGAAAGCGGTGCCCTTGGGGCTCAGGTTGCGACCGTTCTCCAGTTCGTAGACGCTCACCGTAGTACCCTTGATGAACGGGCCCTTCTGCGACACGCCGTCAATGCTCACGTCGTTCTGGGGGACAATGACATCTTCCGGGTCGACTTCTTCGGAAGAGGAGCTCTCGGTATCGGAGGAGCCTTCGGAAGAAGAGCTCTTGACTTCACCGTCCCCTTCGGAACTCGAGGACTTGTCGCCTTCACTGGAAGAAGTGTCGGCCTCTATGGAGTGGTTGGACTCGAGCACGCAGCGGACAGAGAGGCCGATGCCTTCGGAGTTGTAGGCGTCGATGGTCCTGAACTCGTAGAGGTTATCATCGGCGGACATCCTCACGTACTTGAACGAATCCTTGGAGTAGACCCACCAGTGGCCATCGTTGTGGAATTCCTCGGTGTATTCCTCCTCGTCGTCATCGTAGAAGCCACCGGGCACGGCGCTGAAGCCGTACTTGTCGGTAGCCTTGGAGGCACTGCCGCCGGCAATCCATTCCTCGGCATTCTTCAGGATGTACGAGGAGTTCTCGTCGGGGTCAACAACCTTGAGCAAGTGTTCCCAGTCTTCCGAGGTAGAAACGCGGGTACCCTCGGGGCACACGCCCTTCTTAATTGCGGAACCCAGGTACAGGCGACCGTAAACCTTGCAGTTCTTCTTGTCGTCGTCGAGGCAGCGGGAATCGTCCTTCGCGTCGTACTTCAGGTTCTGCTTGAACCAGCAGCGGGCCTTGCTGTCGACCTCGGGGTCGTAGATGCGCACGATGTCGTAGACGTTCTCGTCGCGGGTATCCGTGAAGGTCTCGGGGCAGGTCGCGGAGTCGAGGTTCGCGATGGAATCCTTCCTATCCTGTTCGGCCTGCTTCACGGAATCCTTCTCGTCCTGGACAGCCTGTTCGTACCTGTCGACCAGTTCCTGGTCGTATTCATCAACAATAGAGCATGCGGTAAAGGCTATGGAAGCGGCACCGCCGGCAACGAGCAATTTCTTAAAAATCTTCATCTTGCCCTCCATTACATTTCAAAGAAGACGGAAACATAGCCGCCCTGGCCAAAGTTTGTAATCAGGTCGTGGCCGAGTTCCACGCCCACGAAGCCGAACTTGTAGAACAGGCCGCTCCTGAACTGCATCCATTCCTTGGAGTCATCCTCGGGGATTGCAATCACGGCAGTCTCGCGGATACCGAAGTCCTTGTAGCCCAGTTCGAGCTGTGCGAGAGGCGCCACGTACAAGCGCAGCAGGCCTCCCTTGAACGCGGCACCGATGTAACCGCCCGCGCCCACGGCAATGAAGCCGTCGCCGGTCTCGCCAAAGTTGAGCCTTACGCGCGCGGCGGCGGCACCGTCGGCGAAAATCACGAGGTCGTTCTTTTCTACGTCCTCGAAACCTATGCGGCTCTTGTCGCCATAGGGAGCGAACACGCCCGAAACCGCGGCCCAGGGAGAGAAGTGCGTACCGCGGCGGCTCTCGATGGCCTTGGATTCCTCGGCGGCCTTTTCCTCGGCAGCCTTCTGCTCGGCGGCCTTCTGTTCGGCCTGCGCGGTGGCAAGCGAATCGGCATCGTAAACCGGTCCAAAGTCAACGCCTTCGGTATTGCCCTGGTTTTCCCAGATCCAGCGACCGTTCATCATCGCGGCCTTCTCGGCGAACTGGACTGCACCCTTGAACTGCTGCGGCTTGCCGTGCTGGACAACCACCTCGGCGCCCTCGACCTTGGCAGCACCATTCTCGAACTTGATGCGGATGTTACTTTCGTCTACGGGGCCCGCGGCGATGCGGCTGTGGAACAGCTTGACACCATTCAGGTAGTAGGCACTGCGGACCGGCTTCGCGATATCCATGTAGACCGTCGGAGCGGCGGCGGTATCTACCTTGTAGATGGCCAGGGAGCCGTCACGGGCAAGGTCCTTATTCAGCCTATCCAGGCGTTCAATGAAGTACGGGGCAAAGCCTTCCCCATCCTGGCGCACGACCATCTCGCGGCAGGTCTCGCCCCACTTCTGGGCAATAGCGAGAGCGTTCTTGCGGTGGTTGGGCTCGTACTGCAGGGTGAAATCGTAATGGGCCTCGAAGCCCTTGGCGAGCGGTTCCAGGAACACGCCGCCCTTGAGGTTCAGGAACTGGTCCTTAGACGCGGCAAAGCTGTAGAGAGCGTCCACACAGGCGTTAATCTGCAGCTTGCGGTCCTCGAGACCGCGGGCGGTTTCCATGTGGCCCAGGCGAACCTCGCCGGTAACCTGCATGTACTTCTCTTCGAAGGCGGGCAACTCGACCTGGTAGAAGGTCCAGCACTCGTCGCCCATCACGTCGTTGATGCTCACCGCGGCACACTGGTCGTTCATCTTGGCGATGTGGCTTGCGTCGGCGAGCAGGGAATCGAGACCCTCGTTCACGTTCTGGAGGCTTCCCTTCAACTTTTCCAAGTCGGCCTGGCGCTGGTGGAATATGGCCGGGTCCTGCACAAAGATAGATGCGGTCTTGGCTTCGCCACCCTCGGTTGCGACAACTGCCGGCTCAGCCGAAGCGGCGGCGGGCTGTTCTGCAGCGGGGGCTGCGGCAGCCGGTTCGGTTGCAGTTTCAGGTTCAACAGAACCGGCAGGAGCGGCGGCAGGCTCTTGGGCAAACAGCATTGCCGTAGAAGCAAGAGCAAACAGGGCTGCCCTACCGAACAACGAAATCTGGGAATTCTTGTTCATAGGTATTCTCGGTTAATATTTTGTTATAAATCTAAAAAAGAGTTTACCAACATCAATAAAAATGCTTACATAATTATCACAATAAAGGGGATACGGCCTTTGACGGGAGGCTACCGGCTCTCGTTTGTAAAGTTTTTATTACAAAAGCAACTAGAAGAACACCCAAACGGCAATCCAGTAAGCCATAAGAGCGAACTCCATGCCCTGCGAAATTCGCGAGAGGAACGTGGAGCCAAACACGGAGACGGCGATTGCCAAGAGGCGCGTCCACGGCATGTCGAAGCCGTGGTAGAAAAGCGATACGGAGCCGAAGAACTCGACCCAGAACCACATGACCTGAGCCATGAGCAGGTAACGGCGGCGCTTGACGGGCAGGGCCGTCGTAGAGAAGCACAGGGCCAGCGCGAACATGCGGAAGGGGTAAGATTCCATCGCAGGGTCGTTCATGTCGCCCGAGAAGTAGGCGTAGACGCAGAACACGACTACGGCGGCAAGCAAGAAGAACGCCTCCTTGAACAGGCGGATGGGGCGGCGCCAGAAGAACTGGGCCATGGCGAGCGCGAGGAGGCAAGCAACAGCGTTCATCAGCGGGATCATTGTAGAACCTCCGCCGAATCGTTTGTTTCGGGCGTCGAATTGTTTATCTCGTGTGTCGAATCGTTTATCTCGGGTGCAGGGATGTCCGCCGGGGCAAGCGAGCGCATGTATCGCACGAGGGCGCGGGCATCCGCTTCGGTTATGCGGTCAGCATACGGGTTCATGTTCGTGCGCCCGTACATAATCACGTGTACCAGGGAATCCTCCCCGAGGGAATCGAGACGAGCCGCAGTCAACTTTTGCGGAACCGGGTAGAACTCGCGGACAAACTTCGCGTTGAACTTGCCGTCTATTCCGTGACATCCGCTGCATCGCGCGTTCCATACCGCGCGCGTCCGCAGCGTATCAAATGCGCCCGCTATTTTCGGGCCTTCAGGTGCGATGGCATTTTTCGGGGTGTCAACATAGCTCGTGAATTTCGATGGCGCAGACGAACCGCCCGCATAAAACACTCCCGCAAAAAATGCAAACATAAGTATACATATAGCAACGGCGATTTTCAGGTAACGGGAACCGCATCCATCTGCATTGTGCGCCGAAACCGCCTGCCATACCGGGCGTATGCATAGGGCAATAGCGGCCACCAGCGCCACAATCGGGTAGAATAGCGGGGCAACGTTCGGGATAGCGACCGCCACCGTATCGAACACGGGCTGCGACACCGCCCAGAGCGTGTAGACAAGCGCCACGAGCACGCCCAGCAACAACGGGAAGCGCAACACGATAAACTCGCGGCTCGTGAGCGGTTCCGTATGGGGTTCCACAACCGGCGCAGAAGCCTCTTCCAGTTCGCCGAAAAGAAGTTCCCCGCCCTCGATGGGCTTACGCAACTTTACACGCAAAATCACAAGCAACGTTGTAAACAACCCGATGGAAAAAGCGACAAGGCCCGCATCGACATACCCAAAGCTGCGCGGTTCGGCGGGCATTACCAGGTAGAAGCGTTCCAGCCAAAGCCCGAGCAGCACCGAGAGCGAAACCGCAAGCCGCCCGAACGGGCTCACGCGCACGGCAGACACCCACCAGAGCTGCGGTAACAGCGCCCCGAACGCGAACACCGAGAAGTTCCAGTCCCCCTTCAACGCGAAGTTCCAAGCCCAGAATACGAGCATCACGAAGGAGCCGACCATCATGAGCTTTTCGAGCAGGCGCACGCGGCAGCCTTCCGCAACAAGCAGCACATTCACCATCGCAAGGCCCGAATAGATGGCACCCGCGATAAAGTACAGCGGGAAAAACGCCCCGCGCCACTCGGGCACGAACGTCACCGCAAAATCGAGACTCACAATCGTGTGCACCCAGAGCACCAGCGGGAAGAGTAGCCATGCCATCGGGCGACGCACATCTTCCAGCGCCTGCGACCTATCCGCAAACAGGTGAATCGCGAAAAACACGAGCGAGAGCACCGCATAGATGGCGATGCAGCAGAAGTCCCACACCAGCGGGGAACGCACGTTCGCGAAACTCCCCCGTGCATCCAGGAACGGGATGACCATATAGAAGTTTTCCACCACACCGAGATGCATGAGCGGGTATATCGCGGCGACCACGAGCGCGCAGAGAGTCGTGAGTTCGGCAAGCATCGAGGTGCGACGATCGAGCGACACACCGAGCGCCAGAAGAATTGCCGAAATGAGCGTACCCGCATGGGCGATGCCTATCCAGAAAACGAACAGGCTTACGGGAGTCCCCCAGAAGGTATGCGCATCCACCGACCACACAGCAGGGCCTTCCCAGAGGGAATACCCTAGCGCGACAAGGCCGGGCAACAGGAGCGCAAGCCCCGCATATAGGAGGATGCGGAAAATCAACGACGCCCCCTCATGTAGACGATAGCCGGGTCAAGCGCCGCAATAGCCTTCGGGGCATAGAGCACGCGGTTCTTCGCGGCCCTTACCAGCGGGGAACCTTCGTCGAGCCAGTTGCCGAATATAATCGCGTTCTTGGGGCAGGCGGCGGCACAGGCAGTAGTCACACCGCGCCCGCGGAAGGCTTCACCCGGGTGGAGCGCCTTGAAGTCGTGACGCGCATCCTGCAGGCGCTGCAGGCACAGCGAGCATTTTTCCATCACGCCCTTCTCGCGCACGGGAACGCCAGCGTTAAACTTGAGCGAACGGCCCGAAGCCACAGGGTCATCGAAATTGAACTTGCGGGCATGCACGGGGCAGTTCGCCCCGCAGAAGCGGCTCCCGGTACAGCGCTTGTACATCATCGCAGAGACGCCATCGGGAGTGTGGTTCGCGGCCCCCGTCGGGCAGACTTTCTCGCAGGGAGCGTCGCCACAGTGGAAACACATCGCGGGCGCACCGCCGCACATCTCTATCCAGTGCATGAACTGCCCGCGGTTCGCACGCTCGGGAGCACTAAGCGGGATGTTGTTCTCCTGGATGCAGGCAAGCACGCACTTGCCGCAGGCATCGCAGGCATCCAGGTCGATAGCCATGCCAAAACGGTTCTCCGAGGATGCTCCCGGAGTCTTGAGCGCTGCGGGCATCGGCACGCGCACGAGTTCCATACCGGGCTTCATCTTCGAGAGGGCGAGTTTCACCTCGTTCTCGAAGTCTGCGAGCTTGAGGCGCGCGCCCTTGACCGGCATATCGCCGAGCAGGCCGTCGCGGCAGCCAAACAGGGCAAAGCCCGCTACCGTCGCCGAAAGGATTTTCAAGAACTCGCGCCTGTCCATAAACTACCTGTGGCACGCGGCGCAGTACGTGGCCGCCCGCCTGAAATTCTTCTGTTTGAACGTTTCGCCCCTGTGGCAGGCGAGACACATCTGCATACTGAAATTCTCGCCGCCGTACACGTCGGCCTTCGCGCCGGGCTGGGCTCCGGTCGCGCCCGTGGAAAGGGGCGCGCCAGATTTTGCTTTCGCGCCGGAACCGCCCGCGAAATTGCGGTGACAGTCCGCGCACTCCACCCCGGCGGCCGCGTGTACCCCGTGGTGAAACACCACGTGCTCCGGCAACGCGGACTCGTGCTTCCAGGGGTATGCCGGAGCGGCGGCCAGCGCCGAATCCAGCTTCTCGATTCCGGGATTTTCCGTGAGCGGCAGGCGGTGGCAATCCATGCAATCCGCCTTTGCGGGCATATATGCGCGCGCCCCGGACGCAGCACCCGTATGGCAGTGGCTGCAATCGAGCCCGATGTTTTCGCCGTGAAGCTCGTGCAAAAAGGCTATCGAATTCGGGCCGCCCGCATCGGCACCCACTCGCACAGGAGTCGCCTTCTGGCCGAACAAAAAGTCCGCCAAAAAGAACGTGAAGGCAACCGCAAAAACGAGCCCCGCCCACTTGAACGGGGTTGCTCCGAAAGATGCGCCTTGTCGTTTAAACACACTCATCCCTTTAGCGTAAATCTAATTAAGAAATCGTCCAAATAAAAAGAAAAACCCCAATTTGCTCAAAAATTTCCTGTACCTTCCGGCACGCATTCCAATTTTCCCTTTTTTGTAAAAAAACGCATGTAACCAAAAATTTCTGGCTTATTTTGGCCGCGAAACCGTTTTATATAGTAGATAGGGAGCCTTTTTCCTATTCGCCGCATCGTGCAACCCGTGCATTTTACAACATATATACAACAAATGCTTTACATTTGGAACTTTTTGTTGTATATTTAGAGGTATGAGTACCGTGGTTACAAATATCCGAATAGATAAAGAGCTCAAGGCTCAGGCTACCGAACTCTTCAACGACCTGGGATTGACCCTTTCCCAGGCGTTCACCGTTTTCCTGAAACAGGCCGTGCTGCATCACGGTCTCCCGTTTGCCGTCACCAGACCCCCGTCCAAAGAACTCCTCGAAGCGATCAAGGAAGGTGAGCAGCTCGCCCACGACCCCAACGCCAAGACGTACGCGTCATTCGATGAATTGCTCGAGGAGTTGGACATAAAAATATGAGTTCTAAAGACGGCTTCAAGTATAATTTACGGATTACAAAACGGTTCAAGAAGCACCTGAAACAAATTGCCAAACGAAATATTGAAGACGTCAAAAAAATCAATGACGTCGTCCATATTTTGCAGAAAGGTGAAACTCTCGAAGAGCGGTTTAAGGACCATCCTTTAGTCGGAAACTGGATCGGGCACAGGGAATGCCATGTACTGCCAGACCTTCTGTTAATCTACAAGATCGTGGAAAATGTTCTGATCCTCGAACTTGTCGATACCGGGACGCATTCCGATTTGTTCGGGAATTAGCGTTCCGGGCTTATTTCGGTCGGCCCGGGTCGTCCGGGTGCTCCAGAATATACAGCAGCCACGATGCCATCATCTTCGCGTCGGCTTCGCTCATGGGCGAAATTTCCATCGGGTCCCACTGGTCGGGGTGCTTGGGCTCGGGCTTCATCAGGTACTGCACCAGAGCCTCGGGATTCTCTACATACTGCGCGACGTTATCCTTCATGGGCGGGGCCGCGAACTTGCGCGCCCAGCGGTGGCAGCCCTTGCATTCGTTGTTATAGTATTCCGAAGCCTTCGCCTTGAGTTCGGGCGTTACGGCAGGCAGCACAAAGACGTCCGCCGCAAAAAGCGCACAGACAAGCAACAGTACCGCAACAACCGCCCGTGAACCGTGCATCATCTACCTCAACGGGTTCTTGTCGCTCTTGTACCACTTCATGAACTCGGCGATGCCGTCGTGCAGGCTCCAATGCGGCTTGTAGCCGCATTCCGCCTCGAGCTTCGTGGTGTCGGCGTTCGTCTGGTAAACATCGCCGGGCTGCATCGGCAAGAATTCCTTCTTCGCGGGCTCGCCGTACGCGCTCTCGATTTCGGCGATAAAGTCCATCAGCTTTACCGGGTGGCTGCAGCCGATGTTGTATACTTTGTACGGAACGCCGTTCGGGCACTTTTCCGCGACAGGCATGTGGTCGAGCGCATGCACGCTGCCCTCGGCGATGTCGTCGATGTAGGTGAAGTCGCGAATCATGTCGCCGTTGTTGAACACCTTGATGGGCTCGCCCTTCGAGATGGCGCGGGCAAACAGCATGGGACTCATGTCGGGGCGTTCCCCGGCCAGGGCCGGGGGCGGGCTCTCGCGGCATTATTGACACTATTTGCCCTTGCCCAGAACTTCCCAATGGCCACCCTTGTCGGGGCCGACACGCTTAATAACATTATCTCTTTTGAGCGAATTCAATTGCCATTCAACGCCCTTTACGGACACTTCTAGCGATTCAGCCAATTGATCCATTGTTATTGTAGGATTATCCCGTATAAGTTGAACAATTTTCTCCCTAGTTTTCTCCCTAGTTTTCTCCCTAGTTTTCTCCCTAGTTTTTTCATGCGGATTTCCCCGCCTCAAAATGCTGACCATCATGCCGCCCATAGTCGCTTGGAACGACGGAGAAGCAAGTCCGGCGGTCTCGAAGCCGGACTTGATTTTCTGAATGCCACGACCCCACGATTCAATGAAACCAGCACGGTAAAAAGCATTGGCGATATTCTTGTTGCGCGGTCTTGACGTGTGCTCGCCAAGCAAATCGTCCATGGTAAAGCCTTCAGGAAGGTTACCCTCGTTCCACAAAAGAATCCTGTCGGCATACACCTTCATCTGAATAGCCGCCCCGGAATAATCCTTGTGGACAACGCTGTTAAAAATCGCTTCCCTAAGGGCGTCCTCGGGAATCTCAAGCGGCTCAATCCGTTGCAGGCCCTCGTAATGTATCGGAGAAATCAAGTATTTGGACTTCAGAATGTCCAAAACCCTGTCCGTCATCTGGATGATGTTGCCATCGACAAGGTCCTGGAACATCAAGTCTGTCTCATCTTTGCCAAAGCGGCCTATCTTGAACTCCACCGACGTGAAAAACTTGCCGGGATTCTTACCAAAAAGCAAAATCGCCGCATTTTTCAGCAAACCATCTTCATTCACCAGATTGAGGTTTTTCAGAACAGATTCTGTGGGCATCCTGAGCGAACCAACGGGCAAGCGCTGCGCATCAACGGCCTTTTCAAGAAAATAGACAACCGCTTTACGGTCAATGTCCTTTAAAGTTGCCCCTTTGCAAACAATATCATCCCAAGTCATGCCCAATTTTTTAAGGATAAACTGCTGCAAAGCGGTACCACGAAGTTCCTGCTTGGTTGCCCCGCTACGGTAATGGTAGGCGCCATTTAAGGATATCGCGACATTACTCGGCTTGACAACAATTTCGAGATACTCCAAACCCGACTCTTTATGGATATTCACGTCAGGAACAATCCCCATCAGCGAGACAATCTTGTTCGGGATATCCTCGGCCAGTTTCTTTGCCTTTTCCACCCCGACCAGATTGCCCATGTCATCGATACCAATGTACAAAGTTCCGCCTTGGGCATTTGCAAAACCGCAGACCCACTGCAGGTATTCGTCACGCCAAATCTTCTTGAATTCGACATTCTGGGATTCAGACCTGGATTCGAACAGCTTCATCTTTCGCTCCTTCCCGCAAACAGGCGTAAAATTGCGGGTCTTAACCGTTTTCCGTAGGTTAATCCTACTCACTTGTGCACTAATATAGATTTACGAAAAAGATTTGTCAAGAGGTTTCCGCGAAAAAATCAATTTTGCCACAATTGTTTACATCAAGGAATCACGGGCGTTCCCCGGCCGGGGCCGGGGGCGGGCTCTCGCGGCATAAAATTGCGGCCTCACGCCGCAATTTTTCCGCCTAGAGGGCCGAGCGCAGGATACAAGCGGCCCTCCCGGCCCTTCGGGCTTCGATCTCCCCAAAGGGGACCATAGCCACTAAGGCAACAAGTTGCCAAGTGGCTGTAGGCCTAACGCAGACGCGGGCGTCAAGAAGCAAAGTTACAAGTGGCTGGAGGCCTAATGCGAACAAATTCACTTATTCTTTCGTTTCGTTGAGACCTTTTCCCTTTGTTTTGCTCCCATTTCAAATGAGGCGCAGTATTCGCCAAGCAATTTCTGGACCGTTTCCTGCGGAATCAGTTTCTTCTTGTATTCGGCAATCAAAGTCGGGCTCATAGAACGACTCATCGCATATTCGACAACGACCTAGTCTGCCGATGGACAAAGAATCATGCCGATTGACGGATTTTCGTTAGACTTTCGGACATCCCGATCCAATGCCTCCAAGTAAAACTCAAGTTGCCCTAAATCCTTAGGATGGAACTTTGTCGTTTTGAGTTCAATCGCCACCAGAGCCTGCAAACCCCTGTGATAAAAGAGCAAGTCAGCCTTATACGAAGACGACCCCACTTGCAGAACATATTCCATATCAACAAACAGAAATTCCTTGCTGCCGAGTTCAAGAATGAAATTCTTCATCTGTTCCACGATGGATTTTTTCAGCTTGTTTTCAGAATGTTTTTCCGGTAAATTCAAGAAATCCAGGAAAAGTTCGTCCTTGAAGGTTATGCCTGCCTGCGGATAACTTTTCAGCATTCCCTTCGACAGATTCTTCTTTGTCCTCAAGAGGGTTGTAAATGTGTCGTTTGCGATACAACGTTTCAATTCCCTATAATTAAGGCGTTCCTTGTTTGCATAGAGCATATAAAAGAGCCTCTGCTCATAGGCTCGGCAATTACAAAGAATTTCCACATGATTCGAGAAGGACGTCAACAAAACAATTCTCGGAAGCAATCCTAATTGTGCAGACGCTGTCTGCACAATTTCCGATTTCACATTCTTTTGGAGCACATCTACGTCCAATTGTGCAGTTTCAAGCTGCACAAATTCAGGATTCAGCTTCGATTGCACGAAATCAAGGAAATCACCAGACGAATACTCGTCATACAGCATCACCATGTTGTAGATGTTTCTCTTGCTAAAGCCTTTCAAAGTAGGATCCTGCGTATGGATATAATCGGCAAGGTCCGAAACGACTTTGGCTCCCCATTCGTTGCTCTTAATTTTGCGGCTTACAAGCCCACCCACAAACTTCCCTTTTAAAACCCCTCTAAATATACATCTTCATTTTGTCACAAAATGTCAAAATCCGATTTTTGGGGAAAATTGTATTGTTGGGCCTCTATTTTCTTGGTCAATTTCGTCAAATTTCACGTAAATTCGGAATTTCCGAATTTTTCGCGGGGGCGCGTCAGCGACCCCGCGGGCATCTTGCACCCCGCATCCAGCAATCCCCTTTTTTCTATCTTTGACCGAAATAGGAATAGAGCACAAATGAAAGTAATCCTCCCTGTCGCCGGCAAGGGCGAACGCATGCGCCCCTACACCAACAACCTGCCCAAGTGCCTGCTGCCCGTCGGTGGCAAGACCATCATCGACTGGATTGTTGCCGACACGCTCCCGCTCCACGCGACAGAGACCATCTTCATCACCGGCTACAAGGCCGAGGCCGTCGAAGACTTTTTGAAGAACCGCCCGCAGTGGGGCAAGACCCGCACCGTGCGGCAGAGCGACCCGCAAGGGCTTGGCCAGGCGATAAGCCTCGCGCTCCCCCACGTGGGCGACGACGAACCGCTGCTCATCATCCTCGGCGATACGCTGTTCCAGGCCGACATCCAGAGCCTCGCGAACGCAAGCGAGAACGTTTTCTATACATACAAAGTAAAAGACCCGCGCCGTTTCGGGGTCGCCGTGACCGATGCCGAAGGCCACATAGAGCGCCTGGTCGAAAAACCGCAGGAATTCATGAGCGACGAAGCCATCGTCGGCATCTACTACATCAAAGACGTCAAGGCGCTCAGGGAATCGCTCCAGTACCTGATGGACAACGACATCCGCAGGTAACGTATATTTTCTTTCGCAAATTCCTGTAAGGGGGTAAAAAAATAGGATGTTCCAATTTTTAGATTTGAAATAACCACAAAT
>JAEEGK010016009.1_pt1 | contig 16533 bp, 16 predicted proteins | sample 8958771 | NCBI WGS metagenome assembly JAEEGK01 (sample SAMN16246547, study PRJNA631951) | gut metagenome | biome: gut microbiome; feature: rumen; material: SC-attached | host: Bos | place: Iran: Karaj | collected 2018-10 | reverse complement strand
ACGGTGTTGTTACCAAGATCGAAGACATTAAGAGATCCAGGAAGATCTACGTTGAGAACAAGGAGACCGGCGAAAAGAGAGATTACCTCGCTAAGTTCGGTTCCAGCCTCAAGGTAGAGGAAGGCCAGAATGTTGAAGCCGGTGATTATCTCACCGAAGGTAGCATCGATCCCCACGATCTCCTCAAGATCAAGGGAATCAGAGCCGTACAGGATTATCTCCTCAAAGAGGTTCAGAGAGTTTACCGTCTGCAGGGTGTTGATATCGCAGATAAGCATATCGAAGTCCTCGTTCGTCAGATGCTCAAGAAAGTCCGCATCGATGAGCCCGGAGATACCCAGCTCCTTTCCGGAACCCAGATCGACAAGCTCGATTACGAAGAGATCAATGAGCAGCTCATTGCCGAAGGCAAGAAGCCTATCGAGGCAACCCAGATCATCCTCGGTATCACCAAGGCAGCTCTTGCAACCGACTCCTTCATGTCCGCAGCATCATTCCAGGAGACCACCAAGGTTCTCACCGATGCAGCCATTAAGGGTAAGACCGATCCTCTTATCGGACTCAAGGAGAACGTCATCATCGGTAAGCTCATTCCTGCCGGAACAGGTCTTAAGAGATACAGAAACATCACTCTTTCAACAGACCTCAATAACAGGAACTCACTTAACGAGGCAGAGGATGCTGAGGTTGTATTCGAAACAGCAGTTTCCAAAGCTGAGGAAGTAACCGAAGAGTAATACGAATTAATAAATTAATTCCCGGCAAAGGAAATATCCTTCGCCGGGAATTCGCTTTTAAGCGGAAAATTGTATATAATATGATGAGTTCAGAATAAATTTGGGGGAATACTTATGAAAGTATTTGTAACGGGTGTCGGCGGACAGCTCGGACACGATCTCATAAACGAACTTACAAAGAGGAACATCGAATGTGTGGGTTCGGACCTTGCCGAAAGCTACAGCGGGATCATGGACGGAAGCACTGCGGTAAGCGCACCCTATGTTTCACTTGATATCACAGATCGGGATGCGGTCATGAAAGCGATAAACGATATAAAGCCCGATGCCGTCATGCACTGTGCCGCATGGACTGCGGTAGATGCTGCGGAGGATGATGACAAGAAGGACATCGTGTTCAAGGTCAACGCAAACGGGACCGCGAACATGGCCGATGCCTGCAAGTCTGTCGGGGCATCCATGCTGTATCTGAGTACCGATTATGTATTCGACGGAAAGGGAGAAAAGCCCTGGGATCCCGACTGCACCGATTATGCTCCTTTAAGCGTTTACGGAGAAAGCAAGCTCCGCGGTGAAGAGGCTGTAAGAGATAGACTTACAAAATATTTCATCGTTCGTATCGCCTGGGTATTCGGTCTTAACGGCAAGAACTTCATCCGCACCATGCTCAGGCTTTCCGAGACAAGGGATGAACTGAATGTTGTATGCGATCAGATCGGAACTCCGACATACACATACGATCTCGCAAGACTTCTTGTCGATATGATCCTCACCGATAAGTACGGAACATATCATGCGACCAACGAAGGCGGATATATCTCATGGGCCGATTTTGCGGAAGCGATAATGCAGGAAGCGGGAAGATCGACAAAGATCAACAGAGTCACCACCGAGCAGTACGGTGTCAGCAAAGCGGCAAGACCTTTCAACTCAAGACTTGATAAGTCGAAGCTTACCGCAAACGGATTCACTCCCCTTCCCGACTGGAGAGACGCACTGAAGAGATACCTGAAAGAGATGGAAGCCAATTCCTGATCCTAAAAAGAGCAAAAGAAAACCGCTTCGCGAGTTTTTGTACGAAGCGGTTTTTTAACACCGGAGCCGTCGCAAAAGAGCAGTCCCGATGCCGGATACATCGATCATTTTTCCGGGTTTACTTTTTGATGAGTCTGAAGATCATAATGAGGAGGCATGCGCCGATAACGCCGCAGATGATGCTTCCTATGATGCCGTTAAAGCTTATTCCGATGATGCTGAAAAGTGCGCCGGCAACCGCACCGCCGATGATTCCCAGAAGGATGTTGACGATGATGCCGTTGTTACTCTTCATGATGAGTCCTGCGAGCCATCCGCAGATTGCACCGACGAGAAGAGATACGATCAGATTGACTAACATTCCACCCATAACAGTCTCCTTTCGATAGTTGTCTGTCAAGGTGGATTATACCAGATATAGTGGTGGTCTTCAAATAATAAAAATATTGATTGACAAAGCCTTTGTAAGCACATATACTGTTTTAGCGTGCGTACAAAGGCACTTTTATGCCCATTTTTAGGAAACGCACCTAAATAAAGGGCTGAAAAGTCCGTTGTAAAAAGACGCAAATATTAAGAAAGGAAAGGTGAACGAAATGCCCACATTTAACCAGTTAGTAAGAAAGGGCCGTCAGACCAGCGTTAAGAAGTCCACAGCTCCCGCACTTCAGAGAAGCTTTAACTCTCTTCACAAGAAGGCTGTTAACAACTCCTCACCCCAGAAGCGTGGCGTTTGCACCGCTGTTAAGACCGCAACCCCTAAGAAGCCTAACTCCGCACTTCGTAAGATCGCGAGAGTACGTCTCTCCAACGGAATTGAAGTTACCAGCTACATTCCCGGTGAAGGACATAATCTCCAGGAGCACTCCGTAGTGCTCATCCGTGGCGGACGTGTTAAGGATCTTCCCGGTACCAGATATCACATCATCCGCGGAACCCTTGATACCGCAGGCGTGGCAAACCGCAGACAGGCCCGTTCAAAGTACGGCGCCAAGAGACCCAAGGCCGATAAGAAATAATTTCTTTTGAGGCAAGGGTAAGGTAATTACAAAAACGTAACTGAGAATAAGTGTTGGAATGTAATTAGTTCATCTTTGATATAAAGATTCTAACCTTTCCGCACGAACACTTGGGGAAACACATGTGAGTACCGTTGAGTTAACGTATAATAGTTAAGGAGGGAAGTAACGTGCCAAGAAAAGGACATATTGCTAAAAGAGACGTTTTGGCAGATCCTCTGTATAATGACAAGGTTGTCACAAAGCTTGTGAACAACGTCATGTTAGACGGTAAGAAGGGCGTAGCTCAGAAGATCGTTTACGGAGCATTTGCTGAGGTGGAGGAGAAATCCGGCAAGCCCGCACTCGAAGTATTCCAGGCAGCAATGAACAACATTATGCCTACTCTTGAGTGTAAGGCAAGAAGAGTCGGTGGTGCCACCTATCAGGTACCTCTCGAGGTTAAGCCCGAGAGAAGACAGACACTTGGCCTTAGATGGCTTACCATGTTCGCTCGCAAGCGTGGCGAGAAGACCATGGTAGAAAGACTTGCTAATGAGATCCTTGATGCTTCAAACAACACCGGCGGTGCTGTTAAGCGTAAGGAAGATATGCACAAGATGGCCGAGGCAAACAAGGCATTCGCGCATTATCGTTTTTAAGGAGGGAATATATAAATGGCTGAAAGACAATATCCCCTCGAGAGAACGAGAAACATCGGTATCATGGCGCATATCGATGCAGGTAAGACAACTCTTACCGAGCGTATTCTTTATTACACCGGCGTAAACTACAAGATCGGTGAGACCTATGAGGGAACCGCTACCATGGACTACATGGAGCAGGAGCAGGAGAGAGGTATAACCATTACCTCAGCTGCTACCACCTGTCACTGGACTCATCAGGAGAACTGCAAGCCCCAGCCCGGTGCTCTCGAACATCGTATCAACATCATTGATACCCCGGGACACGTAGACTTTACCGTAGAGGTTGAGAGATCTCTCAGAGTCCTCGACGGAGCTGTAGGTGTATTTGACGCTAAGGGTGGTGTTGAGCCCCAGTCCGAGAACGTTTGGAGACAGGCTGACACCTATCACGTACCGAGAATGGCTTTCGTCAACAAGATGGACATCCTCGGAGCAAACTTCATGAATACCGTTAAGGAGATCCGTACCAAGCTGGGCAAGAACCCCGTTGTTATCGAGCTCCCCATCGGTAAGGAAGATTACTTCAAGGGCATCATCGATCTTTTCGAGATGAAGGCTTATATCTATAACGACAGCAAGGGCGAGGACATTTCCATCGTCGATATCCCCGAGGATATGATTGCTGAAGCTGATGAGTGGCACACCAAGCTCGTTGAGCAGATCTGTGAGTTCGATGACGATCTCATGATGAAGTATCTCGACGGCGAGGAGCCCACCGTAGCAGAGATGAAGGCAGCTCTTCGTAAGGCTACCATCGAGAACACCGGTGTTCCCGTATGCTGCGGATCCGCTCACCAGAACAAGGGTATCCAGAAGCTCCTTGACGCAGTCATCGACTTCATGCCCGCTCCCACCGATATCACCGACGCTGTCGGAACCGATGAGGAAGGAAATGAGCTTACCAGAAAGTCATCCGATGATGAGCCTTTCTCAGCTCTCGCATTCAAGATCATTTCCGATCCCTTCGTAGGAAGACTCGCATTCTTCAGAGTTTATTCCGGAACCTTAAAGTCAGGTTCATATGTATATAACTCCTCAAAGGGCAAGAAGGAGAGAGTAGGACGTATCCTTCAGATGCACGCCAACAAGAGATCCGAGCTCGACGAAGTATTCTCCGGTGACATTGCGGCTGCAGTAGGATTCAAGTCCACCTCTACCGGTGATACCATCTGCGACGAGCAGCATCCTATCATCCTCGAGTCCATGGAGTTCCCCGAGCCCGTTATCGAGCTCGCTATCGAGCCCAAGACCAAAGCAGGTCAGGACAAGATGGCAGACGCACTTGCAAAGCTTGCTGAGGAAGATCCCACCTTCAGAGCACACACCAATACCGAGACCGGCCAGACCATCATCGCAGGTATGGGTGAGCTCCACCTGGAGATCATCGTCGACAGACTCCTCCGCGAGTACAAGGTTGAAGCTAACGTAGGTGCACCTCAGGTTGCATATAAGGAAGCATTCACCAAGGCAGTCGATGTTGAATGTAAGTATGCTAAGCAGTCCGGCGGACGTGGTCAGTACGGACACTGTAAGGTTAAGTTCGAGCCCATGGAAGCTAACTGCGACCATTTCGAATTTGATCCCAAGGCTAACATCCTTCTCAACGAGCCCCCTCAGCTTCTCTTCGAGTCCACCATCGTCGGCGGTGCTATTCCCAAGGAGTATGTACCCGCAGTCGGAGACGGTATCAAGGAAGCAATGCAGGCAGGTATCCTCGGCGGATTCCCCGTACTCGGCGTTCACGCTAATGTTTACGACGGATCCTACCACGAGGTCGACTCTTCCGAAATGGCATTCCACATTGCCGGATCGATGGCATTCAAGGACGCTATGGCTAAAGCGGCTCCCGTTCTTCTCGAGCCCATCATGAAGGTCGAGGTAACAATGCCCGAGGAGTACATGGGAGACGTTATCGGCGATCTCAACTCCAGACGTGGACGTGTCGAGGGAATGGAAGACATCGGCGGAGGCAAGATGGTTAAAGCTTTCGTTCCTCTTGCAGAGATGTTCGGATATTCAACAGACCTTCGTTCCAGAACCCAGGGCCGTGGTAACTACTCAATGTTCTTCGAAAAGTACGAGCCCGTACCCAAGAATGTTCAGGATAAGGTTCTTGCAGGCAAGGATAAATAATAGCTCCAAAATGCTTGAATTAGGCTTGCGATTTTAATATAATAGTCGTTAGCCGTGTAACGAAAAAGAGGCGTCGCCTCTAATGCAGGCGGCGCGCGTATAAACACTTCATTTCAGGAGGAAAAGTTTAAAATGGCTAAAGAAAAGTTTGAAAGAACAAAACCCCATTGTAACATTGGTACCATCGGCCACGTTGACCATGGTAAGACCACTCTTACCGCTGCAATCACCAAGGTTCTTGCAGAGAGAGTATCCGGAAATACCGCTACCGATTTCAGCAACATTGATAAGGCTCCCGAAGAGAGAGAGCGTGGAATAACCATTTCTACCGCACACGTAGAGTATCAGACCGAGAACAGACACTATGCACACGTTGACTGCCCGGGACACGCTGACTACGTTAAGAACATGATCACCGGTGCTGCACAGATGGATGGTGCTATCCTCGTTGTTGCTGCTACCGACGGTGTTATGGCTCAGACCAAGGAGCACATCCTTCTTTCCAGACAGGTAGGCGTTCCTTACATCGTAGTATTCCTTAACAAGTGCGACATGGTTGACGATCCCGAACTTATCGAGCTCGTTGAAATGGAAGTTACCGAGCAGCTTGAAGAGTACGACTTCAAGGATTGCCCTATCGTTAAGGGTTCAGCTCTTAAGGCTCTTGAAGATCCCTCATCCGAATGGGGCGACAAGATCATGGAACTCATGGACACTGTTGATTCCTACATTCCCGATCCTCAGCGTGATACCGACAAGCCTTTCCTTATGCCTGTCGAGGACGTATTCACCATCACAGGTCGTGGTACCGTTGCTACCGGCCGTGTAGAGCGTGGTACACTTCACATGTCTGATGAAGTTGAAATCATCGGTATCAAGGAAGAGACTCAGAAGTCCGTTGTAACCGGTATCGAAATGTTCCGTAAGCTCCTTGACGAAGCTCAGGCTGGTGATAACATCGGTGTTCTTCTTCGTGGTATCAACAGAACCGATATCGAAAGAGGTCAGGTTCTTGCTAAGCCCGGTACTGTAAAGTGCCACAAGAAATTTACCGCTCAGGTATACGTTCTTACAAAGGATGAAGGTGGACGTCATACTCCTTTCTTCAACAACTATCGTCCTCAGTTCTACTTCAGAACAACTGACGTAACAGGTGTATGTAACCTTCCTGCAGGCACCGAAATGTGCATGCCTGGTGATAACGTAGAAATGACCATCGAACTTATTCACCCCATCGCTATGGAGCAGGGTCTTACCTTCGCTATCCGTGAAGGTGGACGTACTGTAGGTTCAGGCCGTGTTGCTACTATCATTGAATAATTAGCTACAAATGCAGTAATTAAGGGCTTTCCGAGAAATCGGGAAGCCCTTTTGTTTTGCTTAAAAATCAATTAATAATCTTTAGTGGTACTAAAATGGTACCATTTTTTTCAAAAATGCTATTCTATGATAACCCATTCGCCACGTTTATTGGAGCCGATTCGGCGCAATAAACCCTTTTGTGACATAGCCTGAATCGTCCTTTTTACCGTTGCTTCCGAACAGCCAAGCTTCTCCGCAAGCTGTGTTCTTGTTACCCCGCTGTTGGAACGCAATATATTTATTATCTTTTGTTCTCTTTCATCCGGAGAGACTTTTTTTATCGGGTCATTTATCGGGTCATTTATCGGGTCATCGCCTGCTTTTGCTTCTAACAGTCCGCTGATATGCATATCTCTGTTGTGGAGTTCATTTTTCTCATCAAGCAGAAGATTACGAAGGAACAACTCAAGATACTTAGTGGTCTCGTAAACACCCTTCTTAATGTTGTTATAATTTGCACGTACTAAAGCGTTTCTGAAATACCATGAATGTTCGGCAAACGGGCCGTTATCTGCTTCAAAGCCAAGCTGCCTTAAGTATTTGATGAAAAATACTGCCGTTGTACGCGTATTTCCTTCTCCGAAAGCATGAATCTGCCACAAATCGGAAATGAAAACGGCAAGGTGATGTATGGTCTCCTGCATTGTGAGTCCGTTATAGCGGAACTGCTTTTCCTGAGAGAAATCATAATCAAGAGTTTCCTGAAGGTTGTATGCGCTGCCGTAGGACACAGTATCGCCATCCAGAACCCATTCTTTTTTAGTGATGTTGTAATCTCTCAACTTTCCGGCATGTGAATAAATATCCTGAAACAATTCCTTGTGTATAGCGATATACTGTGCGGGTGAAAAGACAAAAGCCTTTTCAGAAAGTATTTTTGCGATTCTGTGAGATACTTTATCGGCTTCTTCGGTTCCATGTTCTGCACGGCCTTCTTTGTTCTCATAATACGAGTCAATTAAGGAGCCGGCTTCATCTATGGTTATTTCCCCGTCAATATTCTTTTTAGCGGTTTCATAAAGATACTTGGAAGGCTTTAATCCGTCGACATCCTGTAAACCGATAGCGGCTGACCATGCATCTCCCATTTCTTTCCTGGTTGGAGGAAGATTCTTTATATATTCCTCAAAGGGATCTTTATTTAAATCATCCATTCTATTTCACCTGTATGTAATATTGTTTAAAGCAAATAATTACCAGCTCTTAATGCCTTCAACGTCTTTAGCTCTCTTGGGATCTGTATGGAATTCCAGTTTAGCTTCTACCATCTTGGTAATTTCAAATCTGGCTTCATCATCCAACTTGTAGAAAGAAGTGAGGAGCCAGTCTACGCTTACCATTTCATTTTTTCCGTATAGCTTCATAAGAGGGAGCATGGAATTCATGAGATACGATCTAACTCTGGAAGTATCCAAGAATCCCTTTGTGTCCTTAATGGAAGGATATATTTCATCTTCGGTAATATCGCCGGAGAAAGGACTGGCAGAGCAAATTTCTCTTACCTCTATACCGAGTTCACTAGCGATTCGTAAAGCGTAGTCGAATCGAATATGAGAATCCTTTTTAATTATGGCATAAATGGTAGATGCATTCATGCCGGTAGCGTTGGCCACCTGTCTGACGTTGGTTCCTTTGGCGTCAATTATTTCTTTTAGTCGTTTTCCGTCTCCCATAATAATCACTACTCCGTTTCTGTAAAGATGGATTAATTATATCAGATTTGGAAAATAATTACAAAAATTAAAATTCAAAATTTACACAAATTATAAATTATTTATAAAAATAATAAATCGGGATTTACAAAAAGTGTAAACAGTGATACTTTATAATCAGATTTACAAAAAATGTAAATTCAAAAATGCAAATAAGTGTAAATAGGAGGAGAGAAAATTATGAAAGAAACGTACATGATGACAGCTGATGAAGTAGCATACGAACTTGGAGTGTCCAAAGGAAAGGCATATAAGATTATCCGAGATCTTAATGACGAGCTTGATAAGATGGGCTTCATAGTTATTTCGGGAAAAATCCCAAGGGCTTTCTGGGAAAAGAAGTTCTTTGGATATAAATCTACAACGGCTTCGGCGTGAGAGGAGAAGTAAGATATGCCGGTTTATAAGGATAGTAATGGTGGTAAGTGGTCTGCGAACTTTTACTACACAGATTGGACAGGGAAAAGAAAGAGAAAACACAAAAGAGGCTTTGATACTAAGCGAGAAGCACAGAAATATGAGGCAGAGTTTGTTCGTAAAGCCAACGCCGACATGGATATGCAGTTTGCATCATTCGTAGAAGTTTATTTCAAAGATAAGGCTAACGAGTTAAAGGCACGTACGTTGCGAAACAAGAAATACATGATAGATGCACATGTTGTTCCGTATCTTGGCGATAAAGCAATGAACGAGATTAAGCCTTCAGATATCATCGATTGGCAGAATGCCATAAAAGATAATCATGCTTTCTCTCAAAGCTACTTAAGGATGATACAGAATCAGGTTACTGCAATATTCTCGCATGCACAGCGTATCTATGGACTTGGCAACAGCCCTTGCAAAGTGGTTAAGAAGATGGGAAAATCCGATGACCGTAGCTTGGATTTTTGGACAGAAGAAGAGTATCAGAAATTTATTGAAACATACGATCCTACAAGCATGCACTATGTGATGTTTGAGATTCTGTTCTGGACCGGCTGCAGAGAAGGGGAGATGCTTGCGCTTACTATGGACGACATTGATGTAGATGCCAAGCAGATGCATATATCCAAGACTTATTTCAGGCATAAAAGGCAGGACATTATAACAGCGCCTAAAACGGATAGTTCAGTACGAGTTATAGCGCTTCCTGATTTCCTGGTTGACGAAATAGTAGCCTATCATAAGCGCCTATACGGAATACCGGGGAATGCAAGATTATTCCCGGTAGTTGCCGAGGCAGTACAGCATACCATGAAGTATCACATCGAAAAGGCGGGTGTTAAGAAGATCAGGGTCCACGATCTCAGACACTCCCATGTGGCATATCTGATTCATCACGGTGTACAGCCGCTTATTATCAAGGAGAGGCTTGGCCATAAGGATATACAGGTTACGCTGAATACATACGGACATCTCTATCCCAGTGAGCAAAAGAAAGTCGCCGGATTACTCGACCGTCTCAGAAGGGAGGATAAAGAAGCTGATACTGAAAAATGAAACACAAGGCAACTTCGTGATGGTAAGCCAAAGCATATTGCATGATACATCGCTGAAACTTTTCGACAGAGGGCTACTTATAACACTTATGTCTTTGCCCGATAATTGGAACTATACTTTGAACGGGTTGGTGACAATCCTGGCTGATGGGCATGATGCCGTTGGCGCCGGAATAGAACGGTTACAAGAAAAGGGATATTTGACAAAAGAGCAGCTCAGGAATAAAGGACAATTCTCAGAAATCTGTTTGAGGATTAACGTAGTTCCAAAGAAACCGCTGACGGGAAAACCGTTAACGGAAAAGCCGTCATCGGTAAAACCGACATCGGAAAAACCGATACCGTCAAATCCGACACAATTAAATAATAAAGAATACTATAACCATAAATCTAATAAAAAAGGATTGGGTAAAAAAGGGGATAAAGGTGGAATACGCAAAAAGAATGGAACCGACAACAAGCAATGGACAGAAGATGAAATCAAATTATACGGGCTTAAAGTGCCCGAAGTGTAGCGGAAGCGGATGGATACTATCAGAGGAAAACGGTGTGACTTTTGCAAAAGAATGTGATTGCGGAACAAGGCGAAAGGATGCCTTGCGGAATAGCCTTCAGTTTGCCAACATACCGGATACTTTCGCTGAAGCGAGACTGGATTCGTTTCGAAAGGATATATATAGGCGCGAAGAGTCGCGTGTGATAATTGAAAAGGACTGCAAGGCCATAAAGTGGTGGCTCGATAATATACAGGTGATGAAGGAGCAGGGCACGGGACTGTACCTGTACTCCGGTGCGAAAGGAAGTGGCAAAACCAGGATGGCTGTGAGCATAGCGAATGAACTCATTTATAACAAAGGCATTTCGGTGAAGTTTGCAACTTCAATCCAAATCCTAAATGAAATAAAAGCAAGCTGGAAAGAAACGGAAGGCCTTACAGAACATCAATTGCTGGATGATTTGTCTAAAGCTGAAGTATTAATCATTGATGACTTCGGAATAGAGACCGTTAAGGACTGGATAGAAGAGAAGCTGTATCACATTATCAACTCCAGATACATTAACCGAATGATTACTATCTTCACAAGTAACCTTGCCATGGATGATCTCGGCTACGATGACAGAATAATAAATCGAATTAAAGAGAAGAACTTTCCTCTGACATTTCCGAACGAATCGGTAAGGGAATATATTGCTGAAGATAACCTTAACATGCTAAAGGCTGTAATGGCAGGCTGAAGCACAATTGACAAACTCGAGGTAAGGACAAAATGGCTCATGAGCATAGACTTTCGAAACAGTTAAATTCTCATGAGCCATCTTCGCGGCAAGGGCACCAAGTATATGCAGATAAGAATCGACAATGCCCGACTCAGATATCGGTAAGATATCTGACAGCGAAGGGCTTCCGTTAAGGAAGCCGTGCGACGTATTCAAGGCGCACCGGCCTCGCAGAGCCCTCGGGGAGGCCCTCGTACTTAACGCAGTTAAGTACGAGGGCACGTACTTAAACCCTTAAGAGTACCAAACTCCGTGGATACAAACATCAAAAACAACTGAAAGGAGAACATATGCAAAACTTCCATGTAGGATTACCCTGTCTCAAATTATCACTCAGTCCATCCAATCAGAAGCATCATGGGAAAGCAGCCAGAACCTGCAGTGTGAAAGATGCCTGGTCGGAAATGAATGATCACAGAAGAGGCAGAGACAAAACAATAGATCATAGTCTGACTGAAGATAACGTATGGCTATGCGGAGATACAAACATGGATATGGTTGGAACGATTCAAGCCGAGATTGACAAAATCAATGAGATTCGAGCCGGCTATGGTAAGCGAAAGATGCGAATCGATTCAGTATCCGCAATTGAGTTGATTCAAAAACCGCCTATGGAACTAATGGAGACATTGACAAGAGAAGAACAGATAGAACTGCTTAAGGCAAGCGACGAAGTAGTCGAATCGATTCTTCATGACTGGCAACCGGAATGGAAAACACTTGCCACCGTTATTCACTTTGATGAGTTTGGTGGCAGAGCCGGACATCCACATAAAATCTTTATGCCTATATCGCGCGATGAAGATGGTTGCCCAACTCTTAATGCCAAGAGGGATTTCAATTTGAAGTTTTTTACTTTCATGAACAAAGAATACCCTTCCAGAATGCGCGAGAAGGGCTATCCGGTGCTTGACTGTCAAATATATGAGGAAATGTCCGAAGAGCAGCGTGAAGAGCACGAGGAGCGGAAAAAAGACTATGGGCTGGAAGGTTATGAATACAAAAGAAAGAAGGCAGAGGAACAAGAAGCCAGAATAAAGTCTAATGAGCTTGCAATCGAGAGCCAGGCGGAACTCATAACTAAGCAAAAGGAAGAAAGCAAAGAATTACAGGTCCAGATTCTTTCTAAAAAACAGATACTCGAACTGAAAGAGCCAAGCAAGACTTTGGATGGTCAGCACTACAAAGTACCGATAGCAGAATACAAAAGTGTTTTGGCTACCGCCAAGCAAGTCTCTGAAATAAAAAAGAATTATAAAATGCGCACTGCTACGTTAGAAAAAAGGGAGGCTGTTGTTGAGAAAAAACGTAAGTTGCCGATAAGGGAAAGAATGGAATTGGCAGTGCTAAATACTTTGAAAGATTCGATTATTTGGCTTTCAAAGCAAGAATTTGTTTCGGCTCCGATTCGAAAACTCTTGCATAGGGCGCTTGGAGGAGAAGACTTGTCAAAGACTGAGGGCATAGAGCGGACTAATAGAGTACATGAAAAGGTAATGTAAGGAAAGGATGCTTATTTGCGTGTTAATGTAGCCTATGCTAATATACAAATACAAGGTAGTGCTTGCACTACTGGGGATGGTCGTAAGGCCATGGTCCACCATACAGCAGGTATATATACTATTTCTAAATTTGGCGGCAAACCTTTGGCGGAGGCGCCACTTAATGATGTGCAAATGTTCTATCAAAGTGGTAATTATGCCGTTTACAGCACTAATTGAGGATATCTGTATGAGACGATTTCGCTTTAACCTCAAATATCTAGGCATAATTATCTTTATTTTTTGTCTAATTACTTCCTGCTCACAGCGCGATAACGGTGGCATTTACAATGGGAAGATAGTTTTGTCTGATATTGAAGAAAGCGATATTGAACTAAAAGTAGAGGACGGCTTGTCGGATGATGCTTGGAGCATAGAATGGCGTAGTAAACGTGATTATCCATTGAAGCTGGGAGATGAGGATTGGAATGAATATTCTTTCCCTGAAAAGATGGAAATATTGAATCCCCCGGATGATTTGCTCGAATCTTTTTCTATGGATGAGTTAGTCGAGTTGTTTCTTACTTATCCGTTGCTTCCGTATATGCCATCGGTGGACGAAGATAGAACCGGATTTATGATTATATATCAGGGGTATAGTAGCATCGCAAAAAAATTCATCGAATCTGATTACCGTTTTAATTACTTGATGAAAGCATTTGCAGACAACGAACTGGACTTAGAGCGTTTTGCTGATAGTGATGGTGGCTTTTTCTATATTGACTATTGGTCTGATGTTGTAACACAAAGATATGTATTGGCATACGGTGAGAACTTTACAGAAGAAGAAAAAAGATTATATAAAGATGTTTTTTCTGAGCGTGAAGAAAAGTACTATTCAAAATTAGATAGGAGTGGGCGAGTGTATCTGTACCAAATCTCGTTTTCTCTTTCAGAACCATTTTTGATGATACCACAGAATTAATTAAGCGCATCGAATTAATTTGCGAATGTGTTTCAGGCTTATCAGTTACTTCATTTCACCAGCTTGTTTCATTGGTTCTACAATGGTTCTAAAAAACCTAAAAATGCAATAAAACATAGAAAAAAGTAACAACAAGAAAAATAAAAGCGACCTATTTGTGATGATTTGCAATGTATAAGACTATCAAGGGCATCAGAGAAGGTGGACGTACTGTAGGTTCAGGCCGTGTTGCTACTATCATTGAATAATTAGCTACAAATGCAGTAAATAAGGGCTTTCCGAGAAATCGGAAAGCCCTTTTGTTTTGCTCAAATATCAATTAAAAATCTTTAGTGGTACTAAAATGGTACCATTATTATCGAAGTGCACGTGTATTTAGGGCAAGTGATATTATTCTGTGAACAAGATTTCCTGAGAGTATTAATAAGCAGTATCGTGAAAAAACATTGATCAGCATGCTTTTGCTATACGGAAATATGTTGATTTGGGTTAGATAATGTATGTGAGTTTTTGTTAGTGTATCTGAATGGTGTCATTTTGGTACTAAAAATCATAAAATAGAATAAAATCTGGTGGATTAAAGAAAATGGATGAATCTAAAAACACGTAAAATCAGCATTTTCAACGTATATAATACGACAAATAATCCGTGAAGGTGGACGTACTGTAGGTTCAGGCCGTGTTGCTACTATCATTGAATAGTTGCGAGTAACGAGAAGCGAATTTACACTAAATAATAAAAAGCTCAGTTCAAGCTTGCTTGAAACTGGGCTTTTTTTATTTAGTGCATGTTTGCGGCGACAGACGCGAACATGAGGAACTGCGAAGCAGTTTCGAATTCGCTTCGGGAAAAGAAACTATTTATAAGTGCGATTAACTCATGCGTAAAAGAACATGAGGAACTGTGAAGCAGTTTCGAATTCGCTTCGACAGTTAAGGTTTGTTACGCTACTTGAAATAAGGAGATGCTTTTGGATATAGTATAGATAGAGGGCAAAAACATGAGAAAAGCAATTTTACTGGTCCAAGTGACAATACTTCTCTTGCTTTGTTCATGTAGTACAAAGCATTCTATATCAGAGCAACCGACTCAGTCCGTTTCGGCCTTATCAGATGAACCGATTTCGCACGAATCTGAGAGTATTGATAGTTACGGTGAGCCTATTCATGTCGAAGGCGAATGGGCAGAACGATGGAGGGAGACACGTGACTATCCCTTAAAGAGTGTTGACTCGGAGTGGGATGACGTTTCATTTCCGGACAAGAAGGAGTTATTGAACCCTCCGGATGACGTGCTGAATTCTTTGTCCAAAGAAGAACTCGCAAAGCTGTTCCTTACATATCCCCTTTTCCCTTATATGCCGTCAATTGACGAATATAGAGCAGGCTTTATGGATATTTATCAGGAATACAGTACGATTGCAGAAAGATTCATGCAGTATGAGGACAGATTTGACTATCTTATGCATGTGTACAAAGAAAACGAATTGCAGGTGGAACGGGCTGAAGACTACTCAGGCTTCTTTGATGAATCTTTTTGGGTGGATATAGTGACTCAAAAATATGTTTTGGCTTATGGCGAAACCTTGACTGAGGAAGAGAAGAATCTATATAAAGAAATTTATTCTGAGCGCGAAGAAAAGTACTACTCGAAAATAGACAGAAATAATTGGGCATGGTTTTACCCCATAAACTTTAACGAATTTGAGCCGAAGCTTATGCTTCCGTATACTGAAGTAAAGGCTCTTACTTGTACGGTTACAAGTCTGCCGGAGTCAGATGCGGTTTCTTTTTCCTGCGAGGAAGCAAACATCGACGGGTTGTGGATTAAAATGACAAATAATACAGGGAAGGATATTGTATACGGAAGGCGCTTCTCTCTTGAACGACGGGAAAATGGTGAATGGAAGCCTGTCGATATACCTATAGGGTCGGAAAATAAGACTTTTACGGATGAAGGGATAATGCTTAAGGAGACAGGCATTTTGTACCTGCATTGGAGTGATATTTACGATATGCCGTACGAAGGTGAATATCGCCTTATTCTGCCGTCTATGACGTATTGGGGAGACAATCCGCAAACGGCGGTTGAAACTCCTGTAGTTGAGTTTGTTATTGAATGATAAAAGGGCATGAATGTTTTTTGGCGCGGGATTCTGCTTTGATTCCATAAAACAGTAAATAAGGGCTTTCCGAAAAACGGAGAGCTCTTTATTTTGCAAAAAAAGCTAAAAAAGCGGAAATTGGTTCCAAAATGGCACAATTTCAAAAAAAGCAATAGAATCCGATTTGTTGCTATGATAAGATAAAACAGTCTGGACTTTTTAAGATATAATATTACGATATGAAAAAATATTAATGGCGGGAGGTGAACGCATTGGATATACGGAAACGGTTGTTTCGGAAGCCTTTTAGCATGCTGCTTTGGCTGCTGTTCGTAACGCTGATGACCGGATTTCTGACTGCTTCGTCGACGCTGTGGTATTCTACAGCACAGCTTGCGGCTACACTGGATAAAAGTCATACGGCGATTGCGGTGCGTACCGATCCCGGAATTGTGGTGCATCCGAGGAAGCGTAACGCAGAATGGGAAGTTGATTTTCGTCAATTCACGGAGAAGGACGTGG
>JAEEGK010016008.1_pt1 | contig 16534 bp, 12 predicted proteins | sample 8958771 | NCBI WGS metagenome assembly JAEEGK01 (sample SAMN16246547, study PRJNA631951) | gut metagenome | biome: gut microbiome; feature: rumen; material: SC-attached | host: Bos | place: Iran: Karaj | collected 2018-10 | reverse complement strand
CACCTGTTTCATACTCAGGGAAATGCGCTTTTTCTTCTCATCCACCCCCAGGACCAGCACCCGGACCGTATCCCCCACGCTGACCACCTCGCTGGGATGACGCACGAAGCGGTCGCACAGTTCGGAGATATGCACCAGTCCGTCCTGATGGACGCCGATATCCACGAACGCGCCGAAATCGATCACATTGCGCACGGTGCCCGTGAGCACCATGCCGGGCCGGAGGTCCTTCCTGTCCAGGATATCCGTGCGGAAAATGGGTTTGGGCAGTTCGTCCCGGGGATCCCGTCCGGGCTTCATCAGCTCGTTCACGATGTCCTTCAGCGTCGGGAGCCCGACGCCGCAGTCCTTTGCCGTCTGCGCTTCGCCCCGGTCTTTCAGCCGCCGGGGCAGTTCGGCCAGCTTGCCGGCTTTGACGTCGGCCACGGTAAAGCCGCAGAGCTCCAGGAGCTTTTCCGCGGCGTCGTAGCTCTCCGGGTGTACGGCGGTATTGTCCAGGACGCTGCGGCTCTCCGGCACCCGAAGGAAGCCCGCGCACTGCTCAAAGGCCTTGGGCCCCAGCTTGGGCACCTTCAGCAGCTGTTTTCTGGAAGAGAATGCCCCGTTGGCCTCCCGATAGGCTACGATGTTCTTCGCCGTGACGGCCGTGAGGCCGCTGACCCTTTTCAGCAGAGAGGGCGAAGCCGTATTCAGGTCCACCCCCACGGCGTTGACGCAGTCCTCCACCACGGCATCCAGGCTCTCATCCAGCTTCTTCTGGGGCATGTCGTGCTGATACTGGCCCACCCCGATGGCTTTGGGCTCGATCTTCACCAGCTCCGCCAGGGGATCCTGGAGCCGCCGTGCAATGGACACGGCGGAGCGAAGGTTCACATCGTATTGGGGGAATTCCTCCGCCGCCAGGGGACTCGCGCTGTAGACGCTTGCTCCCGCCTCGCTGACCACCATATAGCTGACGCCGGGGCAGCGGTGCAGCAGGTCCACGGTCATCTGCTCCGTCTCCCGGGAAGCAGTGCCGTCGCCGATGGCGATATGCTTCACGCCGTGCCGGGCGATCATGGCGGCAAGGGTGTCAATGCAGGCTGCGCGCTGCTTTTCCCCGTGGGTGGGATAGACGACGGCAGTATCCAGCACCTTGCCGGTGGGGTCCACTACGGCCACCTTGCAGCCCATGCGGTAGCCGGGGTCAAGCCCCATAGTCACCGCGCCCTTTACCGGCGGGGCCATGAGCAGCGGCTTCAGATTCAGGGCGAAATTGTGGATGGCTCCCTCTGATGCGGCGTCCGTCAGAGCTGCGCGGGTCTCGGTTTCCATGCCGGGCTGCAGGAGCCGGTCATACCCATCGCTGACGGCGGCGCGGAGAAACGCCTCGTTCCGAGCGCCGGGCTTCACCATCCCCTGGGATATCTCATTCAGCGCCAGGTCCCGGTCCAGATCCAGGGAGACTTTCAGGAAGCCTTCCTTCTCTCCCCGGTTGATGGCCAGGATCTGATGCCCCTGCAGGCGGGCAACGGGCTGCCGGAAGTCGTAGTACAGGCGATACACGCTGTCTTCATCCTTTGACGCTTCCGTGCGCAGGCTGCCTCGCCTTTGGATCGTCTCCCTGAGCTTCCTGCGGTTTTCCGCGCTGTCGCTCACCTGCTCTGCGATGATGTCTGATGCGCCGGCCAGGGCGTCGTCCACCGTGGCGACGCCTTTTTCTTCATTCAGATATGCTTTCGCCAATTCCGCCGGGTCCTTTTGAGGCTGGAGCAGGATCGCCATGCTCAGCGGCTCCAGGCCCTTTTCCCTGGCGATGGAGGCGCGGGTGCGCCGCTTGGGGCGGTAGGGGCGATAGATGTCTTCCAGGGCGGCCAGGGTCTCCGCCCGGTCCAGCTCCGCGCTCAATTCCTCGCTGAGCTTGTCCTGCTCGCCGATCAGCCGGCGGATCTCCTCCCGCCGCTGCTCCAGGCTGCGGAGGTATTTCAGCCGCTCCTCCAAAGTTCGCAGGGTCGTATCGTCCATCGCGCCGTGGGCTTCCTTTCGGTAACGGGCGATAAAGGGGATCGTATTCCCCTCGTCGATGAGGCCGATCACGTTTTCGACCAGCTTTGCGGGCTTTCCGATCTCCTGCGCGATTCTTTCCGATATCGTCATATTCTCTGCTCTCCCTTAGCGGACGTCATACTAATTCCTCAGATCAAAACGATCATACCATACGCCGACGGCGAAAACAAGAAACCTCCCTTGTCAGGTCGGCAAAGGAGGTTTCTTTGTTGACGCAATCGCGCAAGGATCTCCGTTTCTTACCGGAGACCGTGAGCGGCGGCCAGGTCCATGTACCACGCCTCCATGATGTCGTGAAGGAGGACCGAGTCGTCGTCATAGACGGCCCTGTAAAGGATCTCAAAGGTTTCGCCGTCTCCCAGATCCGTCACGCGGCGGACGATGTTTCCGCCGGCGCCGGTAAAGAAGTCGATCCGGTCTCCGCCTTCAAACTTCAGTACGACATACTCGCCGTCGGGGGCCTCCTCGTCGCGAAGGTATTCGAAGACCACGTCCTTCAGCGCCAGCTCTACATAAGAAGCGGCGTTCACGCTGTCCAGCGGCTCCAGAGGACCGTAGGCCGTGGTGCTGAGCGTATACCCGGCGTCCTCGGCATAGGCGGCACGGTAGAGCCAGATCTCGATATCGCTGTTGCCAAAATGCTCGGCAGTCAGGCCGTTATCGTTGATAAAGCTGTCCTTGACGGTCGCGGCCCACTCGTTGAGCGCCGCCCACACCCCAGAATCGGCCATCATTTCCTCGGCGGTGGCCCGGTCAAAACGCACGTCCGTGGGCGTGCAGAAGACGAAGTGATCCCCCGCTTCATTCTTTGCGAAGATATCTCTGCCGGACATATCATCGGTCAGCATCTGCCTGGCTTCGGCGTCGCTGATCTTCTCGATGGCGAACAGCCAGCCCGCGCCAAAGCCATCCAGTCCCCTCGCCTTGGCCGCGTCGATGGACGCCTGCTCCGATACAGCGAAGATCATTCCTTCCGGCATGTCCTCCTCAAGCTCCGTATGGAGCCTGTCGGCATAGTTCACGGGGATCTTCAGGGTATAGCCTTCGTTTTCCAGAGTCGTGGCCAGCGCGTCGTCCATACGCTTGATCCACACCGGCAGCTCATTGACGCCGATGCCGTCCTTGGGCGCCAGGCGCTCGGCGCTGTCGTTCCCCTCCGCTCCGGTCAGGACGCCGTTCATCACCACCCAATGCATGGCCTCATCCGCCCACGCGGAAACCTCCGATGCGTCGGGATAGTTCAGCAGGAACATCCAGGCTCCCTGAAAGCCCCGGCCTGCGGCCTGGGCGAAGCGGTAGAGCATCGCGGACGCCTGCTCGCGGGTCACGAGGTCCTCCGGCCCAAAGCGGCCGTCGCCGTAGCCCTTGGCAATACCCAGGCCTGCGGCCCAGGCTACCGCTTCCGCCTCACCGCTGTCGGAAGGAACGTCGGTGAAAGCGAGGTCCGTTTCCCCTGCCGGGAAATCCGCGCCGTATTCCGAGTAAAGCCACTTGACGACGTCGCCGCGGGTCGCCATGCCGTCGTCCGGAGCGGTTTCAGCCGCAAATGCGGGAACTGCCAGAAGCAGCGCCAGGATCAGGGTAAGCGCGATGATGCGTTTTTGCATAGTCGATTTCTCCTCTCTGGTATTTCAATCGGTTCACAGTTGATTACCGTCAAGTATTGTCCAAAGCTTTCAGTCAATATGACAGAATATCATGCAAGCAAACTTCAATGCCGGTGCTAATGCGGCGTCCCCTCAATCCTTTTGGGGCCGCGGCATGCCGAAGGAGGGGGATCTCCGTTACATGGTCGTGATGCTCTCCGAAGCGCGGATCATGTCCCGAACCGTGCGGCCGTCCGAGAGCGGCAGGCCGAACAATTCCTCTATGTTTTCCTCCGAAACCCCGTCAAAGACGTCAAAGCAAACACGGCACAGACAGGCTGCTCTGGGGGCGAGATGCCACAAGCTGAGGTAGTGGCATCCTTTATTGCTCTCCTGCTGGATGAGATATCTCTCACCATGACAGGAAAACTCCGCAAAACCGCCTGAGAGGATCGTCTCGACGATCGTTTTCATGCTGCGCCTCCCACAAGTCCTATTCTATGCAGCGTCTGCCCGCTTCCTTAACCTCGTTGACCGAAATTCTGTCAAGCCGATCTTGCAATGATGCAACGCAGACAGATGCGCCCGGGTGTTATCAGCGTTTCCGCCGGTCTCCGTGGGACTGGTAATATGCTCTCTTATCCGCATACATGGCGTTGTCCGCACGGGTGAACACCGAACGGTAATCCCCGTCGCTGCCCGGCTGGAATACCGCGTACCCCTTGGACAAGAACAGGAGCACCTCTCCCTTCGTTTGTTCCCGCACCTCGGCCAGCAGCCGATCCGCCTCGGCAAGACACGGCTGGGCCTCCGCACCCTCCAGAAGGACGGCAAATTCATCGCCGCCGATGCGGTAGCAGCTCCCTTCGGGGAACGCCTGACGCATGATCGCCGCAGCTTCGGAGATGATGCGGTCCCCTTCCTCGTGGCCGTGGTCGTCGTTGATCCTCTTCAGGTCGTTGATATCCAGCACCACGACGGAAAAGGCCGCCGTCCCTTCCGCGATCTTCCGCTCCAGCTGCCGGACGCGTTCTTCATAGGCCATCCGGTTCCCCAGGCCCGTCAGGATATCGGCGTAGGCTTCGGTGTGCATACGGGCCAGCCGGTCCCTGAGCCGCTGTTGGAGGGCTCGGATCCGATCCCCCACGACGCCGATCTCATCATCCGTTCGGAGGGAGGAAGACCCGCTCCGCCCGGTCGGCGCGCTCTCACTCCCCGGGAATGGGGAGCTCTCATGGATCAGCTCTTCGATCCCGTCGGAAAGCCCGTTCAGCTCCTGAAGCAGATGGGCGACACGCCTGCGATTCCTGGCGGTGATCAGGATGACAAGCACCGCAGCGACCGCCATCTCCGCGGCAAGGATGATAATGCTCGCTCGCACCTGATTGGCGATCTGCTTTTCATACCAGGCAGCGCTGAAATCCACCGCGACGATCCCCGCCACCTGATGAGCGGAGTTGAAGACCGGAGTATAGGCGCTGTAGAACCTGCCCCAAGCGTCCTCATAAGGCACGGCGTCCACGGAGGGCGTGCCCAGGCTGGCCTGATAGAGGGCGTCCGTATAGGTGATGGGGTCCCCGAACTGGCCGGGGTCCTCCACCGTGGGATCGATGGAAAAAACGAATCGTCCGCCGCCCATGTCCCGGATGCAGTAGATATACTCCAGATCGATATTCTCCTGAAAATACGTCAGCGTCTTGAGGGCGGCCTGATACTCCGGGCTGTCCTCGTCCTCCGCCTCCAGCCGTTCCAGTACGTCCCCGTCCAGCATCGCGGCAGCCGTGTTGGAGACGTCCAGCATCCGGCTGCGCATCAGAGACTTCATCGCGCCGGAGGACTGCCTGGTAAGCACATAGCCCAGCGCCCCGTTGACCCCGATGAGGAACACACAGATGACGATGATATATTTGCTTGCGCGGTTCAGTTTTTTCATGCCTTGCCTCCCGCGATCACATCCGGTATCACGCATTTTACCATGTTCCCGCCGCTTTTTCCACCGCCTCCGTGTCTTTTCGCCTCATCCATATCGGAAGCGGCGGACGGAGTTTTCGGAGAAAGCCAGCAGCCGGAACCTGCGGCAGAATGCAGGAACATTCGTCATTCTGGGACAATCCGTCGACGGACTGCGGGAATCCGTGTTCCTTACCGGACGATGATTGCTGACTGCCGATCTTAGTCGGCGCCGGGATCCTTGTAGAACTCGTCGTTCAGATCCCCGAAGCCAGCCCAGGTGGAAAGCTCGAAGATGTTCATGGAGATATTCGTGCTTTTTGTGCCTGCGACCTCCTCGATGGCCTTCATCACGGCTACCGCGAAATCCCGCTTCGCGTGGTACTCCACGCGGCTGAAATAGCGGGCGTCTACAAAAGCGAAATTCTCCTGCTTCTTCCCGAAGGCATAGAACTGCCGACCGTCCTCGATCTCGGCGATCAGCATGAAGGGCTCTTTGCCGGGGATGTGCCGCAGGGCTTCCCCCAGCTTTTCATACAGGCTCTGCCGCTGTTCCTCCGCCAGCTTTACGGACAGGCTTACGCGCATATAGGGCATGATGACTCTCCTTTCTCTTTCCGGCAGTTCTTTCTGCCAATATAAGCTTAAGGCAACGCCGCGTTAGTTCCGGCCTGCTTCCTGCTTGCATAATGTTCCGTCGTTTTGCCTTCATACAGCGATAGAAGGCAGGTCTTCTCAGCCTGAGCCGTGTTCTCACTTGAAAGGCATAAGGGTGTTTCTCAGCATACGGTTCACAAACGCCGTGATCGTTTCCTTGTCGTACTTGACATAGCCTTCCACGAATACATGCATCAGCCCGTTGGAAAGGTGGGTATACAAAAGATCCAGATCGTTCTCCGTCGCTTTGGGAAGCTGCTGACGCCAGTGGGCAAGGCTCCTGTCGCGGGCAAGCGAGATCATTCTCTGGAGCACTGTCGAACTCATGTTACCGAAAATGAGCACGTCGCAGGCGTCGCGGTTGTTTTCGACAATGCCGTAGAAGGCTTCGATCATGGACGAGACACGGAAGGATCTCTCGAGGATGAGGGCCTGCCCGAAAGCATCCACCAATTCGTTCTCAATGCTCTCCAGGAGGGAAAAGCAGTCGCTGTAGTGAGAATAGAACGTGGCGCGGTTGAGTTCCGCCCGGTCGCAGACTTCCTTGACCGTGATCTTGTTGATCGGCTTCTCCTTCAGGAACTTCAGAAGCGACTCCTTCAGGATCTTCTGGGTATAGCGCACCCGCGCGTCCGTCTTCTTCATTTTATCGCCCCGCTCTCAATCACAAAGAATTCATCCGTATAAACAACAGGCCGCTCCGGTCTGTTGTTTATTTTGCAGTAACGGAAGAAGTGATGATTGACCCTCCTCCCCCTTTAGAATACGATATCGGCGAAAGATAATCAACAACTATGTTTATATCTTCGGAGGCGGCGGGATGAAAAAGTATCTTGTTACGGGAGCGACGGGCTTTCTCGGAAGCGCCGTAACAGCTGAGCTGCTTGCGCACGGTGCGAAGGTATACGCGCTGGTCCTGCCGGATGATCCTCTTTCCGCGTCGCTGCCGGAGGGCGTGACCGCAGTCGTCGGAGACGTCTGCGACGAAGCGTCGCTGGCCCGCTTCTTCTCGTTTTCGGACTCGGAAACCTTCGTCGTCCACTGCGCGGGGATCGTTTCGATCTCTTCGCAGCCCGGTGCGAAACTGTATAAAGTGAACGTCGAGGGGACGCGCAATATCATCAGCCAATGCTTCTCTCACAATGTAGCGAAGCTCGTTTATGTGAGCTCCGTCCATGTGATACCGGAAGCGCCGCCGGGACTGGTGATGTCCGAGCCGGTCAGCGTATCCGATTCCCTGGTGAGAGGACATTACGCCAAAAGCAAGGCGATGGCGACGAGCCTGGTCATGGATGCGATCAGAAACAGACTGACGGCCAGTCTGGTGTTTCCCTCCGGCATCATCGGCCCCGGAGATGCCCGGGAAGGCAGCGTCACGCAGATGCTGTCTTCCTTCCTCGCGGGAAAGCTGCCGTTTGCAGTGCGCGGCGGCTATGACTTCGTGGACGTCCGGGACGCGGCAAAAGGGATCGTGGCCTGCGCGGAGCACGGAAAGTCTGGCAGCGGCTACATCCTCTCTGGGCGCTACGTCTCGATCCGCGAGTTCCTTGAGCTTGTCAAAAAGGAGGCCGGCCTGAAACAGGCCGTACGCTGTCTGCCCATCGGTATAGCGAAGCGGATCGCGCCTTTGTACGAACGCATCAGCGAAAAGAAGGGCAAGACGCCTTTCTTCACGCCGTATTCGATCTCGGTTCTGGCCTCAAACGGCCTGTTCAGTCATCAGGCCGCGACGGCGGCCTTCGGCTATGCGCCGAGGCCCCTCCCGGCGACCCTGCGGGATACGCTGCTGTGGTTGCGGGGCGAAGGATCGCGTGTATAATAAGCAAAAGCGAAAACAAATCTATTTGAAAGGAAATTTCCAATGGAACTCAACAAAGTAACCATCATCGGCGGAGGTGTGCTCGGCTCCCAGATCGGGCTGATGTGCGCATACGTCGGAAAAGACGTGACCTTCTGGCTTCGTTCAGAAGGCTCCGTTGAACGGACCATGCCCAAGATCAAGCGGTATTCCGAGCTCATGCTGTCGGACCTGACGACTGCCAAGGCCCTGATCGGGAGCCCCATGGGAAAGTATTCCTACCCCAGGGGCATGATCCGGGACTGGGATTCCGCTACCGCGGAGAGCATCGACGCATTGGCTGCCCGGGCCAAAAGGAACTTTGCAGACAACATCCATATCGAGCTGGACCTTGCCAAGGCCCTCGCCGACGCGGACGTGGTCATCGAGGCCATGGCGGAGGATCCCAAGGCCAAGATCGCCATCTACACCGACATGAAGGATCTGCTGCCGGAGAAAACGGTGCTCCTGACCAACTCCTCCACCCTGCTGCCCAGCGCCTTCGCGCCCTACACCGGCAGGCCGGAGAAATATCTGGCGCTGCATTTTGCCAACACCATCTGGAAGAACAACACCGCCGAGGTCATGGGCCACCCCGCCACCGACCCGGAAATCTACAACGCGACGGTGAAATTCGCCGACGAGATCAACATGATCCCCCTGCAGCTCCGCAAGGAACAGCCCGGCTATATCCTCAATTCCATGCTGGTGCCCTTCCTGACCGCCGCACAGGCGCTGCTGGCCACCGGCGTATCCGACCACGAGACCATCGACCGGACCTGGGAGCTGGCCACCGGCGCGCCGGCCGGGCCCTTCAAGATCCTGGATATCGTGGGCCTGGAAACGGCTTACAACATCAATCAGATGAAACCCGAAGCGCAGACGGAGGGTTCCGTCAGCAACCTGATCGGAAAGCTCCTGAAAGAGAAGATCGACAAGGGTGAGACCGGCGTCAACGCCGGCGCAGGCTTCTACAAATACAAGTGATCCTTCCTTGAGCAACCGATGATTGCGGCGGCTCCTGAGAGCCGATCATTTCTTCACTCCTCCAATAGACACGGGATTGGGCTGTGGCCAGGGAGATATCCTTCCTGATCACAGCCCATTCCTGCGTTTTCGGATCCTCCCGCAAGCTTATGGATGGATACTGCGGCTTTGCCCATTCGTGATCTCGGCGCGGCGAGGGGCCGCAAGCCCTTTCCGGAACCCTGTGCATTTGTGTCTGCGATATAGGTACAGAGGAACTGGGACACCTGGAAATGATCGGCGCGCTGGTGCATCAGCTGACCCGCTGTCTGACGGAGGAACAGCTGCACACCGCCGGATTCGACGCCTATTTCGTGGACCACACATCCGGGGTCTATCCGGCCTCTGCCGCCGGAGTACCCTGGTCTGCCGCCTCCATGCAGGTCAAGGGAGATACCATCGCCGACCTGATGGAGGACATGGCAGCCGAGCAGAAGGCCCGCGTCACCTATGACAACATCCTGCGGCTCAGCGACGACCCGGATGTGAACCAGGTCATCCGCTTCCTGCGGGAGCGGGAGATCGTCCACTTCCAGCGCTTCGGCGAAGCCCTCCGGCTGGTGCAGGAGCGGCAGGATCAGAAGAACATCTACGCGATGAATCCTTCCTTCAACGCCGCCTGCGCAGCGCCGAAGGGACGGTGAAAAAGCATCAGGGCCTCCGGAGCACCGGGGGCCCTGCATTATCCGATTTACGGCAGGAGGTAACCGTCCTCTCCGAAGGTATAACCGATCCCGTCGATCTCCCGGGTCTCCCCTTCCAGATAGCTTCCGTCAGCGCAGCGATACCGCCAGCCCCGGTCGTCCGCCCGCCATCCCTCCGGCGTCACGCCGGATCTCCGATAGGGCGGCGCCAGACGGTCCAGAACGTCCATATCCTGAAAATGCCACCACTCGCTGAACAGCGTGCCGAAGCCGGCATCGCGCATATAATCGGCCAGCATTTTTGCGTTCAGGTCGTTGTTTGCCGTAGATGCATGCCAGCTCAGGTCATGGATGTCGGTCTGCATCTTCAGCGCCGTACCATCCTCGATGCGCAGCAGCTCCACATCCACGGCGATGCCCCGGTTGTGCTTGGAGATACCCGCCGCCAGAAAGTCCCAAAGGCTGTAGCGATCCCCGGTCATGATCTGTCGGTAAGTCGGGGCGTCTTCCTCCTCCGACACCGGCAGATCCATCAGCTCCAGCGCCTGGTCGTAGACCGCCCGGGTCGCGACATGGGGCCGGAAGGAATCATAGATCCGCAGCTTGTAGCCATCCTCCCGCAGGGCGAGGGCCGCTTCGATGAGCTTCTGCGCCGTTGGATAGAGCAGAGGCGCCAGATATCCCCCCTCCGGCAGGGCCACCGCCTCATAGCCGGTGATGACCGTTCCCGTCATATTCTCCAGAGGATATCCGTGGACCATATAGATCGAGGACACGCTGTTGGTGATCCGGTATTCGCAGAGGTCGCCGATGTAGTCCGGCAGATCGATCATGCAGTAGTCGGCGTCCACATAACCGCTGCCCTCCGGCGTGCCCACCAGCAGATAGCCGTTTTCCTCCCCAAGGACGCAGGCCGCCCGGTCCGTGGGAAGGGTACCGATCTTCTCCGTCCCCTCCGGATCCGCGTAGATATCCATTTCCTCCAGACCCCAGACGGCGGCATACATGATCGTCCCATTTGTGGAAACCGCCGCTTCCTCCGGCATCACGGCGCTGGGGCCCGAAGCCTGCGCCTGACCGCCGAGGGCGGATACCCGGAAGCGGAATTCTCCGAAGGGCGGCAGATGGCCGGTGCACCAGACCCGTTCCTCCCCTGCCGACAGCTCCGCCACGGTCTGCCATTCGCCGTTCTCCCCGTCCCTGCGTTCCACGAGATAGGTTTCTCCCTTGGTCTCCTGCCAGCTCAGGCGATAGGAGCTGTCGTCCACCTTTTCGCAGACCAGGTCCAGAACGGTCCCCAGCAGGTCTTCCCGGCAGATCGTGACCATCCCAGAGGCGACGCCGGCATAGCTCAGCTCCGGCGTTTCCCGGTCGGCCTCCAGCCAGAAGCTGTAGGTCTCTCCCTGCTCCGGCACGGAGAGATCGCATTCCTCTCCGAAGGAGATCACGGTCTGCTCCCCGCGCAGCTCCCGAAGAAGCTCCCCTTGCCCGCCATCCAGGCTGAAATACAGAGAATAATCGTCCCCTTCCGTTCCCGTCCAGGCAAGGACGGCGGTCCGGGTCTCCGGGTCTGCGGTCACAGACAAATCAGCCGCCTGCGGGCAGCTGAGACTGCATCGCAGAACGCGAGGCTCCGGGCTGAGGCTGGTCTGTTCCTGCCCCAGCACCGTCCTGTGGCTGCGGGCATAGATGCGGATCTCCACTTCCCGATCCTGCGGCAGGGATGACGGGAAGTAGCAGGATGCTTCCCTGCTGTCGATGGAACAGAACAGCTGAGAGGAAGGATTTGAGGACTTATCCGAGGGACAGTCATGCACCTCGACACGGTAGCCTTCCGCACCTTCCGCCTCGGGCCAAATGAGGCGGATTTCTCCGTTCTCCTGCCGGGAAAGGGACATGCGTCCCTCCCCGGGCATGGGAACGGAAAAGTCGCTCGTGAGCAGACGATGAGCATAGACGGCGAAAGCGCCGCCCGCCAGCATCAGGAGGATCACCGCCCCCAGGATCCATTTACCGGTCCTGCTCATTCTTTCGCGTAAGGCCAGAGGGTCGCTTCGATATCATAGGAGAGCATATAGAAATGGTGATCGCCATATTTCCCCTTGGAGGCCATTTCCATCTCCGCGTCAAAGATATAGGGAACGCCGTCGAATTCGATCTCCACCCAGGCGTGGGGCCGGGGCGTCCAGTTTGTGGTCCCGGAGATGGCTTTTGCGTCGTAGCCGATCTGCCGCGCCAGGAAGCAGAGGATCCCGGCGTAGCAATAACAGTTCCCCCTGCCGGTGCGGAGGATCGTGAGGGTCTCTTCGATCTCCCAGCCGGTGGCGCCGGGATCATAAGCGTCCGTGCGCCGCAGGTAACTGAAGCTGTTCGTAACATAATCATAGGCAGCCAGGAGCTGTTCCTCCCGGCTCATATCCTCTGTGACGATCTCCTTCAGGATGTCGCGGACATAACCGTCGAGTTCCGCGTCGGTGCTGGTATAGCGGCCATCGGAGCCGAAATAGAGTTCGCCCATCTGCCGATCCCGGACGAGCTTCCCCGCTTCATCGGCATAATACAGCTCCGTTCCCACCCGGATCGGACCCGGCACATAGCGGATCGAATCCACATCCGTTTCGAACCAGACCTCGCCCCCGGCGGAAAGATCGGCCCGGTGGCCGATGCTGGCCTCCAGGATCTCGTAATAGGCCCAATGTGCCGATGTGAGATCCTTGTACGGAGAGACCAGCAGCACCTCCGCCAGCGTGTCCCGGTCCGCGCTGCGGCCCAGGGCCCGGTTGATGACCGTCGCGGCTTCCGCTCGGGTGATGCGCTCGGAAGGCCGGAACGTCCCATCCTCATAGCCTCTGATCCAGCCCAGGGCCGTCGCCTTGGCGATGGCGGGATACCAGCGGGAATCCGGAGAAACATCCGGGAAATCACATGCCGCCCCCTCCCGGTCCGGGAAGAAGCAGGCCAGCATCATAATGAATTGCGCGCGGGTCAGCTGGGCATTGGGCAGCACATACCCCGCGGCGTCGGGCGTCACGACCCCGGCGGCCGCCAGCAGACCCAGCGCGTCATAATACCAGTCCCCCGGGGCGACGTCTGCCAGGGACGCCCGGTCCGCCGGCTTTTCCGCCAGCAGATTATACAGGATCTGCGCTTCCTCCGCCCGGGTAATGAATCCTTCGGGGCGAAAAGAGCCGTCCTCATATCCATGCAGATAAACCGGATGCTGTGACTTTCCGGTCAGCAGTCTCAGGGTCAAAGCCTCTCCGCCCTCCTGGCTTTCCCCGGCGCAAAGGCCCGGAAGGGCCAGCAGCAGCGCCAGGATCAGGGCCAGGGCGGCAGTCCGCCGAATCCGTTTATTCCACATAGGTCACAGTCTCCGTTCCGTTTTCCCGATAGGTATAGACGATGAAGCCGTCATAGAACAGCATGCCGTCGTCTCCCTCCCCCAGGCAGCTGAGGGCATAGTCCGATTCATTCGGTTTGCCTATGGCGGCATAGAGCTCTTCCACATTATGGTCGATGAAGCTCTCGGCGAGGGCCTTCCTCTCCTCGGCGCTCATGGTCGGCGCTTCGGTGGGCTCCGGCGTCGGCGCTGGGGTCGGTTCCGGGGTGGGCTCCGCTGTCGGCGCAGGCGTCGGTTCGGGGGTCGGCTCCGGTGTGGGTTCCGGTGTGGGCTCCTGCGTAGGTTCCGCTGTGGGAACGGGGGTCGCCGCCGCTTCCGTCGGCTCCGGCGTCGCCGTGGGCGCGGGGGCTGCCGTCGCAGGAGCAGGGGTCTCCCGGGGCGGGGTCTTCGTGCAGGCGCAGCACAATACCAGCAGGGCTACGAGCGCGATCATCGCGGTAATTTTCGTGAATTTCATCAGTATGATACCATTCTTTCCTCAGGTACGGCGCAAATCCCGGAGCTGCGGGGAGGCGTTCTCCGATCCCGGACGGACCGGGCCCAGCGCCCCGTTTGCGCCTCGTGATCTTCATGTACGACAAAGTATTATACTCATTTTGCCTGGGATCCGCAAGTTTCTTTTTGGTAACTCCCGCGCAGCGCAAAAAGGACCGGCAGAAGCCTGCCGGTCCTTTTGCGGTTTTTCTTCAATCCTCGTCCTTGACGATGCGGACGGCGATGCGCTCCTCCGGATCGTCAATGTCGTTTTCCGTCAGGGCCTTGCTGCAGTTCTCGATCAGATCGAAGTAGACGTCCCAATACCGCCCGGTCTCACACCAGGTGCGCACATAAAAGATGTAGGTATCGTCGTCCACGGCGCCCATGCGGGCAAAGGGCAGCGGATCGGCCAGGACGCCCTCCGTCTCCTTGGCCGCGGACAAAAGCACCCGCTTCACCAGCTCCGCGTCGATATCGTTGGTGATCTTGAATTCCAGATCGATCCGGCGCTGAGGCGCTGCTGTGTAGTTAGTGATGCTGGCGTTCATCAGTTCCCCGTTCGGGACAAAGACCTGCTTGTTGTCCAGGGTCATTACCGTGGTATAGAATATGCTGATATCCTTCACTACGCCCTCGGAGCCGTCGGATTCGATGTAGTCCCCGATCTTGAATGGGCGGAACAGCAGGATCATCAGGCCGCCCACCAGGTTGCCCAGGGAGCCCTGGAGCGCAAGGCCGATCGCCAGTCCGCAGGAGGCCAGAATGGCGATCACGCTGGACATGGACACGCCCAGGATCTCCACCACGCTGATGATGAGGATGGCATAGAGCAGCAGCCGGAGGAACTTCTTCGCGATCTGCTTCAGGGTCTCATCCAGGTTCAGCTTGTCGATCGCCTTCGTGATTGCCTTCATCAGAAGCTTGACGACGAAGCAGCCCACCACGAAGACCAGAATGGCGATGACCACCCTTCCGCCGTAGGTACTGATGAAATCGATGCCGCTTTTTATGAATTCCTCCATGCTCTTATCCCCTTTCCGCATGCTTCATCGGACGTTTTTTCCGGAGCTCACTCGCCCCGGTCCTGCTTCAGGATCTCGCTCAGAGTATCCATGGCGTTCTTCATATTCAGCGGCTTGGCGATATGCCCGTTCATCCCCGCATCGTGAGCGGCGGCGATATCCTCGCTGAATGCCTTGGCCGTCAGAGCCACGATGGGCGTGGCTGCCAGGGCAGGGTTCTTCAGGGAACGGATCAGCCTCGCGGCGCTGTATCCGTTCTTTACGGGCATTTCGATGTCCATGAGGATCAGGGAGTAATACCCCGGCGCGCGGGAAGCGAGCATCTCCACCGCATCCTCCCCGTTTTCGGCAGTCTCCACCAGGAAGCCCGCCTCCTTCAGCAGGGTCTCCTCCACATCCCGGTTGTCCGGGTCGTCCTCTGCCAGCAGCAGGCGAACGCCCTCAAAAGCGGAAGCGGAGGCGGCAGCGGCCTCCGGCCCGCCGGAAGCCCCCGATCCCGCAGCCTCCGGGTCCAGGGGAAAGGCCACGTCCACCACGAATTCCGAGCCCTTGCCCTGCTCGGAGAAGACCTGAATGGTTCCGCCCATGATGTCCACGATGCTCTTGGTGATGGCGGTGCCCAGGCCGGTGCCCTGGATGTTCTCAACGTCGGCCGTCTTCTCCCGCTCATAGGCTTCGAAGACTCTGGCGGCGAATTCGGGGCTCATGCCGATGCCCGTGTCCTTGACGCTGAGCCGGAAGGAAGCCCGCTCTCCCTCTCGCCCGGTCTGCCGAAGGGTCACGGCGACGCTGCCTCCCTCCGGGGTGAACTTGTAGGCGTTGCTGATCAGATTGAGGAGGACCCGGTTGAGCCGGTTCTCGTCGCAGAGGACCCGGGGATCCCGGATATCCTCGCAGACGACGGTGAAGTCCAGTCCCTTCGTCACCATCTGAGTGTTGAAAAGGTCCCGCACCTCCTCCATCACCTTGCGCAGATCGGTGGGGATGGGCATCAGCTCCATCTTGCCGCTCTCGATGCGGCTCATTTCCAGTACGTCGTTGATAAGGGCAAGCAGATGGCTGCTGGACGCTTCGATCTTCTCCAGATAATCCCGGCTGCGGAGCGAGAGATCCTTCTCCCGCTTGGCCAGGGTCACATAGCCCACGATGGCGTTCATGGGGGTGCGGATATCGTGGCTCATGTTGGAGAGGAAGGTGCTCTTTGCCTGGCTACTCTGCTCCGCCAGGTTTTTGTCCTCCACCGCCGACTGGTGCTGTCTCTGAACGGTGGAGTATATCCGGAACACGATGAGCAGCGCGATCAGGAACATCAGGAACTGGAGGACCGTATTCCGGACGATCAGCCCCGTCACCTGATTGAAATGATCCGTCATCTGCTTCTCATACTCGGCCACCTTGTCTTCCGACGCAATATGGCCCTCCCGCTCCAGCGCCCGGACATAGGTCTGAGCCGCATCCTCCACGGCGGTCTCGGTAGCCTGGACGGCGGTGCCCATGATCCATATCATGGAGGTGAAGAAAATCAGGAGGAGCAAAACGATCCAGATGGTCGTGCTCTTTCCCATGCGCCGTGAGCGGTCCCGCCGGAAGATCAGATAGAAGATGACGAAGCCCAGCACGGACCAGAGCAGGAACATGAGATAGGACTCCATGGAGAGAGTGGACACGGACCACAGATTGGGGATCAGGAAATAGAGCAGGAAAAAGACGGATAAGCCGACGCCCAGCGCGCCGAACACCGCCGCCCGCGTCTTCTTCTCCGCCCGGGCCTGACGAAAGGCGACGGCGGAGGTGTAGGCGTAGGCAATGGCTACGCCGATGGTGTTCACATCGATGATCCAGCCGATGGCCGAACGCCCCAGGAAGGGGATCGGCAGAGACACGAGGAT
>JAEEGK010016007.1_pt1 | contig 16534 bp, 15 predicted proteins | sample 8958771 | NCBI WGS metagenome assembly JAEEGK01 (sample SAMN16246547, study PRJNA631951) | gut metagenome | biome: gut microbiome; feature: rumen; material: SC-attached | host: Bos | place: Iran: Karaj | collected 2018-10 | reverse complement strand
AACTGGGAGCCGTACTATGAGTACGCGATCAAGGCTGCGGCGGCAGGCGAAGCGATCCCGGCAGACTGGACCGGTACGATCGAGACCGGCTCCGTTGAGCTCTTCGAGCTGAACAGCGCGGTTGCGGCAGACGGCACGCAGGCGAAGATCGACGAAGCGAAGGCTGCGATGATCGCGGGCACGCTCCACGTCTTCAACACCGATGCGTTCACCGTCGGCGGCGAAAAGCTTACGAGCTATATGGCTGACGTTGACACCGATCCTGCATACACCCCGGACACCGAGGTCATCAAGGACGGTTACTTCCATGAGTCTGAGTTCCGCAGCGCGCCGTACTTCGATCTGCGCATCGACGGCATCACCCTGCTGAACGAGAGCTATTAAGTCGCATCAGAACCCCTTGCAGGCAGTCATTTGACTGCCTGCTTTTTTTTCGCCTGCGGGATCGGTTTTCATTTACAAATGAAATCTTATATGATACAATACTATATTATCGGCAGAGGTATTTGCTTCTGCAGAAAGGATGGGGGACTTGGAAGCAGTCAAAAATGCCATCAGGATGGAAGGCATCACCAAGCATTTCGGCAGCGTGATCGCCAACCGGGATATTCATCTCGAACTGCATGAAGGCGAGATCCTTTCGCTGCTCGGCGAGAACGGCAGCGGAAAGACCACGCTGATGAACATGCTCTCCGGTATTTATTATCCGGACGAGGGACAGATCTATATCCATGATAAACCGGTGACGATCCGGTCGCCGAAGGATGCGTTTGAGAACGGGATCGGCATGATCCATCAGCATTTCAAGCTGGTGGACGTCTTTACCGCGACGGAAAACATCATCCTCGGGCTCAAGGAAGAAGGCATGCTGAACCTCAAGCGCGCCGCAAAAAGGATCAAGGAGATCAGCGACCGCTATGGGTTCGAGATCGATCCGAATCAAAAGGTGTATAATATGTCGGTATCGCAGAAGCAGACCGTTGAGATCATCAAGGTCCTGTATCGCGGCGCCGACATTCTGATTTTGGACGAGCCGACGGCGGTTCTGACGCCGCAGGAAACGGATAAGCTCTTCAAGGTCATGCGCAACATGCAGAAGGACGGCAAGTCGCTGATCATCATCACGCATAAGCTGCATGAGGTTCTGGAGGTCTCCGACCGCGTTGCGATCCTGCGGAAGGGCGAGTATATCGGCGACGTGCTGACCAAGGACGCAAACCAGCAAAGTCTGACCGACATGATGGTCGGACGCGCCGTTTCGCTCAATATCGACCGTCCGCGCGCGCAGGAGATTCAGCCGCGGCTGATCGTCGAACACCTGACGGTCAAGGACGTCGAAGGCGTGAAGCGGCTCGACGACATCAACTTCACGGCGAATTCCGGCGAGATCCTCGGCATAGCAGGCATCGCGGGGAGCGGGCAGCGCGAGCTTCTGGAATCGATCGCGGGCATGCAGACTGTGGAACCGGGCGGCACGATCACCTACATCGATCCGGAGACCGAGCAGGAACAGAATCTTGTCGGCATGGATCCTTTGAAGATCATTCGCTCCGGCGTGCTGCTGTCGTTCGTGCCGGAGGACCGCTTCGGCATGGGCCTGGTCGGCAGCATGAGCATTGCGGACAACGTCATGCTGCGGAGCTACCGGAGAGGGAAGCACAATCCGTTCCTGGATCGCAAGTTTCCGAAAGCCCTTGCAAACAAGATCGTCAACGATCTCGAGGTCGTCACGCCGAACGTGGATCAGATTCCGCTGCGCCGTCTTTCCGGCGGCAACGTGCAGAAGGTGCTGGTCGGACGCGAGATCGAGCAGAACCCGACGGTGCTGATGACCGCCTACGCGGTGCGCGGACTGGACATCAACACGTCCTACACGATCTATAACCTTTTGAACGACCAAAAGATGAAAGGCGTCGCCGTCATCTATGTCGGCGAGGATCTGGACGTTCTTCTGGAGCTTTGCGACCGCATCCTGGTGCTTTGCGGCGGCAAGGTGTCCGGCATCGTGGACGGCCGTTCCGTCACCAAGGAAGAAATCGGTCTCTTGATGACCAAGGTCGGGGGAGGTGAATAAGATGCTGCATATTTCAAAGCGGTCGGGACTCCCCGCATGGAAGGCATGGCTGATCCGCGGCGCGGCAATCCTGCTTGCGCTCGTCGTCTGCTCGATCGTTACGATGATCGTGACCAAGCTGAATCCGATCACCGTCTTCAAGACCATGTTCGAAGGAACGCTGGGCACGCAGAGGCGCGTGTGGGTCACCGTCTACCGCCTCGTGATCCTGCTCGGTATTTCCCTTGCGGTCACGCCCGCGTTCAAGATGCGGTTCTGGAACATCGGCGCCGAGGGACAGGTGCTGATCGGCGCGTTCGCAACGGCGATCTGCATGTTCTATGCGGGCAAGATGCCGTTCTTCCAGAATCCGGACATTCCGCTTTCGGTCAAGAATCTCATCCTGATCCCCTGCATGGTGATCGCGAGCCTGCTTGCAGGCGCGCTGTGGGGCTTTTTACCCGCGTTTTTCAAGTCGCGCTGGAACACGAACGAAACGCTGTTTACGCTGATGATGAACTACGTCGCGCTGCAGCTTGTCAAGTTCATGATCTCCTATCGCGGATTCAAGTACATCTGGTCTCCGAACGGCACAGTGGTCGGCATCATCAATTCCGACGCCTCGCTCGGCTCCTACGGCGTGGGGTGGCTCCCGGAGATCGGCGGTTCGCGATACCTGCTTCCGGCGGCGGTGATCGGCATTCTGACGGTCGTGCTGTATCTGTACCTCCGGTACAGCAAGCACGGCTATGAGATCGCGGTCGTCGGCGAAAGCGAGCGCACCGCGTCGTATTCGGGCATCAAGGTCAATCGCGTCATCATCCGCACGATGGTCCTTTCCGGCATGCTGTGCGGTCTTGTCGGCTGTCTTTTGGCAGGAACCGACCGTACGCTGACCGATACGCTCGTCGACGGACGCGGCTATACGGCGGTCATGGTCTCGTGGATGTCGAAGTTCAATCCGATCGGCATGATCTTCTCGTCGTTCTTGATCGTGTTCATGCAGTACGGCGCAAAGGAGGTCGCAAGCCGTCCCGAGCTCGGACTGAACCATTCGTTTGCGGACATTCTGACCGGCATCATTCTGTTCTTCATCATCGGCTGCGAGTTCTTCATCAACTATCAGCTGCAGTTCAGCCGGCACAAGAAACGGGAGGTGTAAACGGTATGTGGGAATTCTTGGTATCATTCATCCCGAGAGCGGTCATGCAGGGCATGCCGCTGCTGTACGGCAGTACCGGCGAGATTCTCACGGAGAAGGCGGGCAACCTGAACCTCGGTATTCCGGGCATCATGTATGTCGGCGCGATCTCCGGCGTTATCGGCGCGTTCTTCTATGAGCAGGCAACGATCGGCGCGGGGCAGCCGATGACCGGCGTCCTTGCGGTGCTGATCCCGATGCTCTGCTGTCTTCTCGGCTCGTTCCTGATGGGGCTTCTTTATTGCTTCCTGACCGTTACGCTGCGCGCGAACCAGAACGTTACCGGTCTTGCCATGACGATGTTCGGCGTCGGCTTCGGCAACTTCTTCGGCGGCTCCCTGATCAAGCTGGCGCACAGCGAGGTCCCGAGCCTGACGTTTGCCGCGACCTGCAACTTCTTCGGCGACGGCAAGCATCCGGGCTGGCTTGCGTATCTCGGCATCGGCATTGCGATCCTTGCCTCGCTGTTTTTGCGGTTCACCCGCAAGGGCATGCAGCTGCGCGCGGTCGGCGAGAATCCGGCGACGGCGGACGCGGCAGGCATCAACGTCACGCGGTACAAGTACATTGCAACGCTCGTCGGCAGCATGATCGCGGGGCTCGGCGGACTCTACTACGTCATGGAGTGCGCGCACGGCACGTGGGCGAACGAGGGCTTCGGCGACCGCGGCTGGCTGGCGATCGCGCTGGTCATCTTCACGACATGGCGTCCGAGCGTCAGCATCTTTGCGTCGATCCTGTTCGGCGGGCTCATCATCCTGTCCGAGCATCTGTCGCTTCCGCTCGGCATCAAGGAGCTCTATAAGCTCGCGCCGTACGTGGTCACGCTCATCGTGCTGATCATCGTCAGCCTGCGTAAAAAACGCGAGAACCTCCCGCCGCAAAGCCTCGGGCTTGCTTACTTCCGCGAAGAGCGGTAAAATCCTTGCAACTGTATACGGGCACAGCTCTTTTCGGGGCTGTGCTTTTTTTGATTCCGGAAGAATACGCTTGACAGATTCGGTCTATCGTGATAAACTGCATATGTGGTCTATTTGAATAAACCAAAGGAGAAGCATGTATGGAAATCGAATTGGGCGCCGTACAGGAACGCTTTGCCGATCTCATCTGGGAAAGGGAACCGATCGACTCGGGGGAGCTTGTCAAGCTCTGCGCCGAACGCTTTGAATGGAAAAAATCCACCACATATACCGTTCTTCGAAAGCTCTGTGAGAAGGGGCTGTTTGTGAACGAGAACGGTACGGTTCGCGCCTGCATGCAGCGGGACGCGTTCTATGCGAAGCGCAGCAAACAGATCGTTGCGGATTCGTTCAGGGGATCGTTGCCCGCGTTCTTCGCTGCGTTCCTGTCCGATCGCGGGCTTTCGGAAAACGAGGCGGAGCAGATCCGGACCATGATCGACGCGTATCGGAAAGGGGAATGACGATGGAAGCCGCCTTTTTGAAGATCCTGAACATGAGCCTTTCGGCAAGCATCCTGATTCTTGTCGTGCTGCTTGTGCGGCTGCTGCTGTTTCGCGCGCCGAAGTGGGTGCGCGGCGTCCTTTGGGCGATCGTCGCGGTGCGGCTCATGCTGCCGTTTTCCATCGAGAGCATTTTCAGCCTGATCCCAGCGGCGGAACCGATCCCGAACAACATCGCCTTGATGGAGCATCCCGCGGTGGAAACGGGCATTCCGATCGTGAACCGGTCGGTCAATCCGGTGATCGAACGGCAGTTTGCGCCGAGCCCGGCAAACAGCATCAATCCGCTGCAGGTCGTGACGTACGCTGCGGCGATTATTTGGATCGCAGGCGTCTGCGGCATGCTGCTCTTTCTGTTTCTGAGCTACCTCCGCGCCAGACACAGCGTCCGTGCAGCGGTTCCGAACGGGAGCGGCGTTTATCTCTGCGATGAGATCCGTTCTCCGTTCATCCTCGGCATGTTCCGCCCGCGCATCTATCTGCCGTCGGATCTTGAGGGGACGACGCGCGAAAGCGTTCTGATGCACGAGCGCGCGCATCTGCGCCGCCGCGATCATTGGTGGAAGCCGCTCGGGTTTCTGATCCTTGCGGTGCATTGGTTCAATCCGCTGTGCTGGCTTGCCTACATCCTGTTTTGCCGGGACATTGAATCCGCGTGTGACGAGAAAGCGATCGCGCAGATGGATCGCGAAGGCCGCGCCGCCTATTCGCAGGCGCTTCTGGATTGCAGCCACCCGCAGCGCGTCGTTTCGGTCTGTCCGCTTGCATTCGGAGAAAACGGCGTCAAAAGTCGCGTGAAGTCGGTTCTGCACTACAAGAAACCGCTTCTGCGGATCATCATCGCGGCGATCCTCGTATCCGTGATCGTTGCGGTATGCTTCCTGACGAACCCGAAGGCAAAGCGCGAAGCGGAGAGGCAGGCGGCGGAAACACAGACGGCTGCAGCCGAAACGCCTTCTTTGTCAAATGCGCCGGAGTCTGCCGAGCCTGCGCCGACGCCGTGGGCGGGGGACGGACATTGGTACACGTTTCAGCTTACCGTGCCGGGACTGATCAGCTCGATCGGAACAGAGTATCTCTATGTTCCGGAGGGATACACGGTATGTCCGATCAACAGCGTCGCGATCGGAAAGCTGAAGGGCATGGGCAGTGAGACCAAGGTCTATACCGCCGATCCGGAGGAACGCGTGATCTGGTTCAAATCATGGTTTTCGTATTACCGGTCCGGGCTGGCACTGCCGAAACCGGATCCCCAAACCTGCAATTACGCAATCAGCGTTTATAATGCCGATTCGGAATCTTGGATGTATCTTTCGGAAGAAGCAGGCAAAGAGTTGCATACTCTTTTGAATAGGCTCGATACGGAGGGTGAAAAAGCGAAGATCTCAGAGCTTGATAAGACGGCGGATGTTTACCAAACGGTCCCGGAGATTCCGGGTCTGCTGCATGACACAAGACTGCTTCTCGCTCGACGCAACGGAGATGCATTTCTGTATGCGGGAAAAACGAGGGCGTATACCAAAGAAGGAACCGCAATCAAAATGAATGCGGACAGTGCTTTGTTCCGCGAGTTCGCCGCGGCGTTCGACGTCAGAACGACACCGGTTCCGCTTCCCGTATTCACGGAAATCGACGGCGGCATTACGGACGGCACGAACAACTATTACGACGCGCCGCCGCACTGGCATCTGTTTTTTGACGAGAGAGAGTTGAGCTTCGAGGAGACGATCGGCGAGATCAAGATCAAGGATGATGCGGAGAGCGATGCGCATATAGAATCTGTCCTGTCGTTTGCAAAGGCAAACCGGTTTTTGAAGATATGGGATAAACGGTATCCGTATCAAGACAGAACATTGATCCGCGAGGGGGAAGCTCTGCGGGATCCGTTTGGGGATGGATTTTCCGTCTATCTGCTGAATGACAAAAAGAACGTAGATCTTCCGCTGTCCGAGGAGGCGAGCGCAGAGCTTTGCGAACGGTACAAGGCGGCAGAGAACGGAACGGCGGATGCAGTGTCGATTGACGAAAATGCAGAGGAATACGGCACGCTGATCCTCAGGAACATCCGGTATGACAGCATACTGTGCTATGAGTTCGCCGGGATCCGCATCCTGGGCGAAACGATCTGGCTCAGCACCATGGACACCGGTCTCATCACGGAGATCCCGAAAGATACGGCGGCATATGCTGAATTGATGGAGATCTACAAAAACAACAAGCTGCCGCAGGGCGTGTTTGTTTTTTACTGATACGAGCGGTGAAAAGCGCGGAATCGCCCGCAGGGCCTCGGGCTTGCGTATTTTTGGCGAAGAGCGGTAAAAATGACGCTTGGGACCGTCCTTTCGGACGGTCCTTTTTTATGCCCCAAAATATCAAAAAAGTTCACAATACAAAAAAGGGTTTTGGCAAAAAACGTCGTAGCTATATTATATCGATATACTTTATATAGATATAATTTACATCGATATAATTACATAGATTGCAAAAATACAGATATCGTTATATCGATATTCTTAAGAAGAATGTCTTCTTAAAAAGAACGCCTCCCCGACGGAAAGCAGGGGAGGCGTACTTACATCAATTCTGAAAATTGCTCAGCGATTCGCCGTTCAGCCAGCGGACGAGCTCGGGCGGCGTATCGGGGACGTTGACGGTCGTGAAGGTCGTGCGCTTCGGGACCATGCTTTCGGGGTCGTCGCTTTCCGCCCAGACCACGCGCTGCAGGACCTTTTTCTCGCAGTTTGCGGGTCCCGGTTCGGGCAGCTCCTCGATCTGCAGCAGGATGGAGGCGTGCTTCTGATCCGAGCTCCAGCGTCCGAAATTCGTTGTGGGACTTCGCCAAAGCCACTGCATGCGCTTGCCGCCGTCCTCGACCTTTTTGCGCTTCAGATAGCCGTTGTGGATATCCTGCGTGCAGCGCATCAGCCAGATGACATGATAACCCGCCTTCTGGAACAATTCGCACACGTCGAAAAACGCCGCCTGCATCAGAAGCCCGTCCTGCAGCATCATGGCGTTGTGCCCGACCAGCACATAGGCGATCTCGGTCACGCCGTCGACGGTGACGGGTACGTTGCGGCATTCCGGCGGAAATAAGCTCTGCCACTGCGAGCGCCAGAGCTCATGCTCGGATTGGGTAAACGGTTTCTTCTTACGGAACAGACACATACGCAATACCTCTTGATCGCTTTCAAATGAAATCGGCAAGCCTTTCAAGCGCGTTGAAAACACGCGCTCGGACGCACAGGGGAAGAACAGTCAGTTGAAAACGAAGCTTTCAAGAGACCGAATTGTACAAAAACGACATCGTGCGGACGTCGAAGAGCCCGCAGTCGGTCAGCCGCACCTCGGGAATGACCGGCAGCGCAAGGAACGAGAGCAGCACCAGCGGATCGCAGGCGTCGTCCGCACCGAGCGCATGCGCGGCGGAGAGCAGTTCCCGCTGCTTTTCGAGGACCGATTCGACCGGCGCGTCGCTCATCAGTCCCGCGACGGGCAGCTCCAGAAGCGCCTTGACCTCGCCGTGCGACACGACCGTGAACCCGCCGCCGCAGGCTTTCAGCGTTTCCGCGGCAAAGATCATATCGCCGTCGTTGTCCCCGACGACCACAATGTTGTGCGAATCGTGCGCAACGGTCGCGGCGATCGCGCCGCCCGCAATGTGCATGCCCTCCACGATGCCGACGCCGATGTTGCCGGTGGCGTGGTGGCGCTCGATGACTGCGAGCTTGTTGAGCCCGTCCTCCGGGACGAAGTATCCGTTTTCGTCGGTCGGCACGACGCCGGTCACGAGCCGCGTGACCAGCTGATGCGGCACGGTCTGAATGATCGGCATGAACGCTTTTGCTTTGAGCCGCAGATCCTCCGGTCCGATCGGCGCGGCGTGTACGCTGTTTTTCACGCTTTCGGGGACTGCGGGGGAGGGGATCGGCGCGTCCGGATCGATCAGCCTGCCGTTTGCAAAGACCGCGTGCGGATTGATGGTATGCAGATCGTTGAACAGAACGAAGTTCGCGCGGTATCCGGGCGCGACGGCGCCGACGCGCCTCAGCCCGAATGCGTTTGCCGTGTTCAGCGTTGCCATGCGGATCGCGTCGAGCGGGCGGATCCCGCGGGAGATCGCGGTGTTCACAATGTGGTTGATGTGTCCTTCGGAACGGATGTTTTCAAGATGCTTGTCGTCGGTACAGAAGCAGATGCGGTCGGTCGGTAGCCCCTCGGAAACGATGCCGTCGAACATTTCCTTGACGCCGTTTGCCGCCGAGCCCATGCGGATCAGGATGATCATGCCGTTCTTGAGCTTTTCCTTGAGCTCCGCAAAGTTCGAGCATTCGTGATCGGTGTGCGGTCCGGCGAGACAGTACGCGTTCAGCGCCTTTCCGGTCAGCATCGGCGCGTGTCCGTCGATCGGACGGTCGAAAAAGCATTGCAGCTTGAAGATCATTTCCGGCGCGCACGACACGACAGAGGGGTAATCCATGACCTCGCCGAGCCCTACCACATTCGGTTCGTCCATGAACAAGGCAAGATCCTTTGCGGACAGCGAAGCGCCGCTGTGCTCAAACGGCGTCGCAGGCACGCATGAGGGCAGCATGAAATGAATATCCAGCGGAAGCCCCTCGGAAAGCGCTATGATCGCTTTTAAGCCCTCGGTTCCCGCTACGTTTGCAATCTCGTGCGGATCGGCGACGATCGAGGTCGTGCCCTGCGGAAGGATCACCTGCGCAAAAGAAGCGGGCGTGACCATCGAGCTTTCGATGTGTACATGCCCGTCGATGAACCCCGGCGCGAGGTATGCGCCGTGGGCGTTGTATTCGTTTTCACAGGAATAGTTGCCGACGCCGATAACCGTGTCGCCCGAGATCGCGACGTTCGTTTCCGTGATCTCGTTGGTAAAGACGTTGATCACGCGCGCGTTGCGGATCACAAGATCCGGTTTTCCTTTGCGCGCAGCGGAGATCAGCCGGGAAAGATCGCCTGCGTTCATGGAAACAGATGCACCTCGTTTCGTATATTTTTTACAGTATACCACAATTTGCATCCAAAGACAATCGTTAAAGCAGATTATTCCACGAAAAAAGTTCGATTCCCTCGATGCGGACGAGGATGGAACGCGCCTCCGCAAGCGCTTCGGCAGCCGCGCCCGCATCGCCTGCCCGTACGGCGCAGTCCGCAACCGAAACGGCGGCGTCGAGCGCGTCGACGCTTTCATGGTTCAGAAAGCGTTCAAGGACCGGCATCTGTTCCCGTACGAGCGTTTTGAGCACGGCACAGTGCGGACCTGCCGCCTCCGGATCGCCCGAAAGCAGCGCGGCTTCCGCTTCGTCGATCAGGTTGTCCGCCTGCTCGGAAAACCGGCGCAAAATCGCCGAGGGCAGCAGAAACAGCAGCACCAGAAAGGCGCAGATCAGGATCGTCATCGTCGTCCGGAATACCGTAAAGCCCATACGTCCTCCTTATCCTTCGGAAAAGCTCATCACGCGGCTTTGATTCTTTCGGTTCAGCTGAACGTGCAGCTCGCCGTCGCCGTTCATCTGCGCAAAAAAGATGTTTTCGAGCGAAAGCCCGTGGTTTTTGAGCATCGTTTCCACGTCCTTTTGCGTAAGATGCAGCGTTTCGAGCCCGCTTTTTTGGATCTTCCCTTCAAGGATCAGCAGATGCGAGAGCGCGGCGGAACCCGGCTCAAGCCCGAGCTCGCGCTTGTTCGGCTGCTGAAACGCCGCCTTTTCAAGCACGCTGACCGTGCCGTTCGTTTCGAGAATCGCATAGGCGACCTCGCCGACGTCAAAGATGTCCTTCGAGCGGAGGCTGTCCAAAAGATCGCGCACCGTATAATTTGTGCGGCGCATGATCTTCTCCTGCAGCACGCCGTCCAGGATCAGGATCTGCGGCGTACCGCATACAAGCCGCCGGATCGCGGAAGACTTTAAGCACAGCTTTGCAAGCGCTTGCTGTACAAGGTACAGCGCAAGGATCGGCACGATGCTGTACAGAAGCGGAATATCCGTGTCCGCGATCGCCGTGCTCGCAAGGTCGGCGATGATCAGCGTCATGAGAAGATCGTACGGCTGCAGATCGCTCACCTGACGCTTGCCGGTCAGCCGCAGAACGAGCAGCACAAACAGGTCCAGAAAGACCGCGCGTAAAAACAGTGTCAGCATACGAAAAGCATGCGCAAATCACCGAAAATCATGCGGGGGAATTGACTTCTTGCGCAAATGATAATATAATGTGTATAACCCATAGAATGGGAAATCGGTGTTTTTATCGAATACCATAGTAAATAGGGGAAAGCACGCGGCGGCATTTCCCGGAAGAATGGAGGTTTCGCATATGTCATATGAGGGAGGAGCGGCGCTGTCGTCCACGCTGATCACGTTTCTCTTGGGACTCGGGATCGTCTTTGTCGGACTGATCGCGCTCATCGTGATCATCAAGATCATGGGAGCGATCATGCGCGGCGTCGGCAAAAAGAAAGAAGCGCCCGCGCCGGAATCGAAGCCGGAACCGGCGGCAGCCGTGCCGGAGGGCAATCTCAACGAAATCAAGGCGGCGGCTGCGGCTGCCATTGCAACCGTGCTGGGCGAAAGCGTCAGCGGGATCCGTATCGTATCGTTTAAAAAAGTGGATTAAGGGGGAAGGAAATCATGCGTAAGTTTTTGATCAATGTCAACGGGACCAAGTACGAAGTCGAAGTCGAAGAGATCGACGCAAAGACCGCGGCAGCGGCGGCGAAGGCGGCAGAGCCTGTGAAGAGCGCGCCCGCAGGCGCAGGCACCGAGGTCAGAAGCCCGATGCCCGGCAACATTCTGCAGGTCAACGTCAATCCGGGCGATACCGTCAAGGAAGGGCAGCAGCTGATGATCCTCGAAGCCATGAAGATGGAAAACGAGATCCTCGCGCCGTGCGCGGGCAGGATCAGCTCCATCGGCGTTGCCAAGGGTTCTTCGGTCGAAAGCGGCGCGCTGCTGTGCACCATCGCCTGATCGGGGGCGCCTATGGAAGCCATTTGGGAAACCGTTTCCGAGTTCCTCACGGGGACCGGCTTTGCCCGGTTCTTTGAAGGGGACAACTGGAAATGTCTCATCATGATCGCGATCGCCTGCTTGCTTCTGTATCTGGCGATCGTGAAGAAGTTCGAGCCGCTTCTGCTCGTTCCGATCGCGTTCGGCATGCTGCTTACGAACCTGCCCGGTGCGGGTCTGTTCCATGAGGAGCTGTTCGGTCTCGGCGCAAACAACGCCGAACAGGGCGTGATCCAGTGGGCGAAGCTCGGCGATATCCACAAGACCGGACTGCTCGATTATCTGTACCTCGGCGTCAAGCTCGGCATCTATCCGTGCCTGATCTTCATGGGCGTCGGCGCGATGACGGACTTCGGTCCCTTGATCGCGAATCCGAAGAGCCTGATCCTCGGCGCGGCGGCGCAGCTCGGCATCTACATCGCGTTTGCGCTGTCCGTGATCGCGTTCCAGTGGATCCCGACCGACGGCACGCCGCTCCAGAACATCGCGGCGTCCATCGGCATCATCGGCGGTGCGGACGGTCCGACGGCGATCCTCGTTACCTCGCGGCTTGCGCCGAGCTATCTCGGACCGATCGCGGTCGCGGCGTATTCGTACATGGCGCTGGTGCCGGTCATTCAGCCGCCGTTCATGAAGCTTCTGACGACCAAGAAGGAACGCCAGATCGTCATGGCGCAGCTCCGCCCGGTCTCGCAGAGCGAGAAGATCCTGTTCCCGATCGTGGTCACGATCTTCGTCGCGCTGCTGGTGCCCTCCGCGGCGCCCTTGGTCGGCTGCCTGATGCTCGGAAACCTCTTCAAGGAATCCGGCGTCACCGAGCGTCTTTCAAAGACCGTGCAGAACGAGCTTTGCAACATCGTTACGATCTTCCTCGGCGTCTGCGTCGGCGCAACGGCGACGGGCGCGACGTTTTTGCAGCTGTCCACGCTGGTCATCATTGCGCTCGGTATCGTCGCGTTCATCGGCGGTACCTGCGGCGGCGTGCTGCTGGCAAAGATCATGAACCTGTTCCTGAAACAGAAGATCAACCCGCTGATCGGCTCCGCGGGCGTGTCTGCCGTTCCGATGGCGGCGCGTGTCAGCCAGGTCGTCGGTCAGAAGGAGAATCCGAAGAACTTCCTGCTGATGCACGCAATGGGTCCCAACGTGGCGGGCGTCATCGGCTCGGCGATCGCGGCGGGCGTGTTCCTGTCGCTGTTCGGACATTAAGGAGGACCGACCATGGGAAAACTGTTTGTTACCGATACCATCCTGCGTGACGCGCATCAGTCGCTTGCCGCGACGCGCATGACCACGAAGGAGATGCTGCCCGCCTGTGAGATGCTCGACGCGATCGGCTACTGGTCGCTCGAAGTCTGGGGCGGCGCGACGTTCGATTCCTGCCTCCGGTATCTGAACGAGGATCCGTGGGAACGTCTCCGCACGCTCAGAAAAGCGCTGCCGAACACGAAGCTGCAGATGCTCTTCCGCGGACAGAACATTCTGGGCTACAAGCACTACGCGGACGACGTCGTCGAGCAGTTCTGCCGCAAGGCGATCGAAAACGGCATCGACGTGATCCGCATCTTCGACGCGCTGAACGATCCCAGAAACCTCGAAGCCGCGATCAAGTATACCAAGAAATACGGCGGCTTCTGCGAAGCGGCGATCTCCTACACGACCTCGCCGGTGCACAGCGAAGAATACTTTGTAAAGCTTTCTAAAGAGCTTGCCCAGATGGGCGCGGATTCGATCTGCATCAAGGATATGGCGAATCTTCTGCTCCCGTACGACGCATACTCTCTGGTGAAAAAGCTCAAAGCCGAGGTCGATATCCCGATCCATCTGCACACGCACAACACGACCGGCACGGGCGACATGGTGCTATTAAAGGCTGCGGAAGCGGGCGTCGACATCGTCGATACCGCGCTGTCTCCTTTGGGCAACGGCACCTCGCAGCCCGCGACCGAATCGCTCGTCGCGACGCTCAAGGGTACCGAGCGCGACACGGGGCTGGACCTCAATGCGCTTTCGGAATGCGCGAAGTATTTCCGTCAGGTGTACGAGCGCCTGAAGCAGGACGGTCTGATCTCCGACAAATCCCTGCGCGTCGATACCAACACGCTCTTGTATCAGGTGCCGGGCGGCATGCTCTCGAACCTCATCAAGCAGCTCAAGGACGCCGGCGCGGAGGATAAGTATTACGACGTGCTTGCGGAGATCCCGCGGGTACGAAAGGACTTCGGCTATCCGCCGCTCGTCACGCCGACCAGTCAGATCGTCGGCACGCAGGCGGTGTTCAACGTGCTCGTCGGTCGCTACAAGACCTTCCCGAACAACTCGAAGGCGGTCCTGCGCGGCGAGTACGGCAGACTGCCCGGACCGGTCAACGAGGAAGTGCGCAGAATGGCGATCGGCGACGAAGAGGTCGTCACCTGCCGTCCCGCGGACCTGCTCGAGCCGGAGCTTGAAAAGTACAAGGCGGAGCTCGGCGACCGCGCAAGAAGCGAGGAGGACGTTTTAAGCTACGCGCTGCTGCCGCAGGTCGCGATGAAGTATTTCGACTGGCGCGACGAGCAGGAGCGGAAGAAGAACGAGCCCGCGCCCGCGCCGAAGGCGGAACCCGCCGTTGATCCGAACGCGGTCCGCGAAATCTATGTAGAGGACGTCAGTATCTGAATGAAGCATATTCCGAACATTCTTTCCTCGATCCGCATCGTCATGGTCGGCGTGTTCGCCTGGCTGTTTCTGACGGCGAAGATCCCGCACCCGCAGAACTATCTCTGGGCGCTCGGCGTCTTTGTTCTGGCGTTTGTGACCGACGTGCTGGACGGCTTTCTTGCGCGCACGTTCAACTGGATCACGCCGGTCGGAAAGCTTCTGGACCCGCTCGCGGACAAGCTGATGGCGATCACGGCGCTGATCGTGATCCTGATCCGCAAGTGGGAAGGCTCGCTGTTCTGGATCTATCTGACGCTGGTGATCCTTGTCATCGTCAAGGAGATTCTAATGGTGATCGGCGGCATGATCATGCTGAAACAGCGCAAGGTCGCGTATTCCGACTGGTACGGCAAGACCGCGACGGGACTGTTTGCGTTCGGCACCGTGCTGACGCTTCTGAGCTTTGTGATCGAATCGGTCGAGCCCTGGAACATTGCGGTACTGTCGGCGTCGATCGGGCTTGCCTATGTGGCGCTCGCGCATTACGCGCGCACGCAGCTTTTCAAGCCGCGCGAGGAGAAGCCGGACGCGGATGAGGAGAAGCTGTTCGAGAAGTTCGACCGGATCGCGAAATAATGCTTGCATTCCCGGAAAGAGTGTGTTATAATCCGTTTGTTGGAATGTTGAACTTGAAGGAGTGGGGAAAACCCACTCTTTCGTTTTGAGAGAGGAAAGGGCATGAAAACGACCGAGATCTGCGAAAATCTGTGCAGGGAAAAGATCGAATCGCTGGGCTTCGAGCTCTGCGACGTCGAGTATCAGAAGGAATACGGCGACTGGGTGCTGACGTTCTATATCGATAAGCCTCAGGGCGTGACGATCGACGAATGCGAAGCGGTCAGCCGCGCGATCGAGCCGATCCTGGACGAAGCGGATCCGATCGAATCGGAGTATGTGCTGTCGGTCTCCTCGCTCGGGATCGACCGGCCGCTCAAAAAGGACCGCGACTTCGAACGCGCGACGGGCAAGGAGCTCGAGATCAAGCTGTATGCGCCGCAGAACGGCAAAAAGCAGTGGATCGGGACGCTCAAAGCGTTCGACGCGGACAGTTTTACCGTTGAAACGGAACAGGGCGAAACGCTGACCGTCAAAAAGAAGGACTGCGCGCTCGTCCGTCCCAATATTCGTTTTTAATTCTTTAGGGTCATTTGAGAAAGGAAAGAACCATGAACGCAGAATTTATCGAAGCACTGAACGCGCTGGAAAAGGAACGCGGCATCAAGAAATCCGTGCTGCTGTCCGCATTTGAAGCGGCGCTGATCGTCGCCTACAAGCGCAACTACAACTCGACCGCGAACGTCCGCGCGGAGGTCGACGGCGACACGGGCGAGTATCACATCTACGCGAGCAAGACCGTCGTGGAGAAGGTCGAGACGCCTTCGCAGGAGATCTCGCTGGAGCGCGCAAAGAAGATCAATCCGCTCTACGAGCTCGGCGACGTGCTCGAGGAGGAAGCGTTCACGAAGGACTTCGGACGCATTGCGGCGCAGACCGCCAAGCAGGTCATGGTGCAGCGCATCCGTGAGGCGGAGCGCGGCAACATCTATGACGAATACGTCGAGAAGGAGAACGAGATTCTGACGGCGATCGTGCAGCGCGTGGAGAAGGGCAACGCCTACGTCGAGCTCGGCAAGACGGACGGCATCCTGACCGCGAACGAGATGATCCCGGGCGAGGAATACGAAATGAACGAGCGCATCAAGGTCTATGTGCTGGAAGTGCGCAAGGACAACAAGGGACCGCAGGTCGTCGTGAGCCGCACGCATCCGGGCCTTGTCAAGCGCCTCTTTGAGCTCGAGGTCCCCGAGATCCAGAGCGGCACGGTCGTGATCAAGTCGATCGCGCGCGAGGCGGGCTTCCGCACCAAGGTGTCCGTGTTCTCGACCGATCCGCAGGTCGACGCGGTCGGCGCTTGCGTCGGTCCGCGCGGCGCGCGCGTGGAGCGCATCGTCAACGAGCTGCACAACGAGAAGATCGACATCATCGAGTACGATTCCGACAGCGCGATCTACATCGCGAAGGCGCTGAGCCCCGCGAAGGTGCTGATGGTCTACGTCAACGAGGACGAGAAGGCCGCGCGCGTCATCGTGCCG
>JAEEGK010016004.1_pt1 | contig 16536 bp, 10 predicted proteins | sample 8958771 | NCBI WGS metagenome assembly JAEEGK01 (sample SAMN16246547, study PRJNA631951) | gut metagenome | biome: gut microbiome; feature: rumen; material: SC-attached | host: Bos | place: Iran: Karaj | collected 2018-10 | reverse complement strand
ATTTTTTATTATCGATTACATAATAATATCTTACATTTATAATAAAAAATTTTCAAATCAAAATTTTAAATTTTTTATTTATTTAATTTCCATTTTCTTTTTTTATTTATTTTTATATAAAATTTATTTTTTAATCTTGCAGGTATATATTGTATACATAATGGTTTGTAAATATCCTTTAGAACATATCTTCCAAAATAAAAACAATTTCCTGATAATATAATGATTACAATAATTTTGATATTAAATAATTTTATATTAATTTTATCATTTTTTTTAAGTAAAATTAACAAAGTATAAATAAAAAATAAAATTGATCCAAAAATTAATAAAATATCATTTAATGTCGCAAAAAGAATAAATGAAAAAGATAATTTTCTTATACAAAAATATTTTTCTTTTTTTTTAATAATTCTTTTATACATATTTCTAAATATCCATATTATATAAAATAATAAAGAAAATGACAATAAAATAAATTGAATTATTGAAAAAATTTTATGATTTTTTTCTTTTTTTAATTTATTAAAAAAAACGATATAAATTAATGTTATTATTAATAAATTTAAATAAATCATAATTTTTTCAGTTTGATATTTAATTTTAAATATGAATGATTTCAAAAATTTTAAAGAAAAAAAAATTAATAAAAAAATAAAAGTTTTTTTAGTTTTTAAATAATAATCATAATCACTATAATTTTCTTTTTCATTTTGAAAATAATAATCTTCATCTTCATTATTATTATTTTTTAGTAATAATATTAATAATTTATTTATTAAATCAAAATTATTTTCTTCTTCTATATTATTATTTTTTATATAATTAAAAATTGTTTTGATATAATCAACTAATATAAAAATTAATATCAATTTTATAATACTATTAAAATTTGATTGGAAATTACTTCTTTCCCAATAGAAAATATAATTATACTTATACTTATAATTATCATATAATTTATATACAAATTTCAAAAGATAAAAAACAAAAAATATTACAATTGATTTTAAATATAAATTTAAATAATCTAATTTTGTTATTTCACTTAAAATTATTGGTAAAATTAAAATAATTGCACCAATTAAAATTTCAATAAAAAATAATAAAATATGTTTTTCATAAAAAAATAATAAATGCTTTATTAACATTCTTCTAAATCTACTTTTTAAATGAATGTGTTTTAATATATCTAATACAGGATCATAATTTAAAAAATTAAATATATCATCTTCATTATAATTGTTTACATAAGGATGGTTAATTAAATTTTCATTCATTTAAATAAATAATTAAATTATATAAAATAATTTAAAATTAAATAATAATTCATAAAAAATGGAAAATTATAAAGGAATATATTTTGACCAAGAATCCAATGAACCTAAATATTATGAAGGTGGAGCTCATTTTAAATATAGTGAATTAATTTTTATTTTGGAAAATTATATTAAAACTCTTTCAAATACAAGAAGAGGTTTATCAGAAGATAATATAAATAACAAAAATCAACAAAATAAATTAGATTTAAGTATAAATATAAATGTTCCAAATATTAATAATATTCCAAATGGTTGTGATTATAATGAAAATGAAATTGAAATTAATGATATAAATAATGAAATAAATAATAAAAATAATTTAAATAATAATAATAATAAAGAAATTTTAAGTAGAAATAATCAAAATAAACCTATTGAATCTATGACTCAAAATATTCAAATTTATAATGAAAAAGAAAAAAAAAATTTTGAAAATAAAAAAAATAAAAAAAAACAACAAATAAAAAATGTTACTAGAAATAAATCATCAAATAAATCAAATAATAAAAATACAAATAATTCAAAAAATCAAAAATCAATAATTTTAAATCAAGGAAATAATATTTTTGAATATCAAAAAAATATTCTTCATAAAATATCACATATAAATAATTCAAGTAAATTAAATAATTTTAAGTTAATATCTAAAGAAAAAATAAAAAAACCAAATAATAATCACAATAATTCAAAATTATTTAATTTAAGTCATGGAAAAAATCAAAGTAGAAATTTAAATAATAATAATAATATAAATATTTTTGATGTTTTAAAAATTCATAAAACAAAAATTGACATAAATAAAAAATATAAATTAATAAAAAAAGATGAAAATAATCACAATAATAATAATAACAATAATAATTTTAATGTTGTTAATACATCTGGAAATTATATTAATAATTCATCGTATTTAAATAATGCTAATTCAACAATGAATTATAAACTTAAAAATTCTAATAATAATAATTTTATAAATATAAATTCAACATTATCAAAAAGAAAATTGTTATTTGATTTAATAAAAAATCATAGTAAAGATAAAAATTCTTTTAATAATTCTTCATATCAAGGAAATAATGAAATTAATAATTCTAATATGAAAAATAGTAAAATTAATTATAAAAAAATTAATAATATTCATCGTCATAATAATGTGGAAATTTCTTTAAATTCAAATGATTTGAACAATTCAAAAAATTTTAGTAATAATAGTTATAATTTAAATAAACAAAAAAATGAAAAAAATATTTTAAATAATAAATCAAGAAATAATAATAATAATTTAATGAAATTTAATTCATTAATAAAAAAAAATTATAAAACATCTGTTAATAATAATAAATTAACAAATAATAAAAAATTAAATATTAGTCAAAGTAGTAATAAAATTAAAATAAAAAAAAATAATATGAATAAAATTTCCGCTCCTTTAGTAAAAAATAAATTTAATGAAACTCAAAATTCAATTTTTAAAAAAAAAGTTTCAAAAATTAAAAATCAACAAAAAAATGAAAAAAATAAATTTAGTTTTGATTTAGAAAAAATAATTTTACATAATAAAAATAATCATACAAAAAATATTCCAATTAAATATGATGTAAATAATAAATAATCAATAGTTTTTGAATTAATTAATAATTAATATAAATATTTTTAATATAAAAAAAATTTAATAATAATTTAAATTTTAATTAAAATATATTTTTATTTATTTAATTCATAAAAAAATTATTAGAAATTAATATTATAATTTCAAACATGAAAAATTCCTTTAAACAAAATTTTAAATTCAAACCAAAAAAAGAACAAAAAAAAATAGAATCCAATAATAATATAATAAAAGAAAAAAATAATTTATCTAAATCAACAAAAGAAAATGAAATTCAAATTAAAATTGATTTATCTTCAAATAATAAAAAATCGAATAAATCAAATAATCAAATTAATAAACAAATTCCAATGAATGATAAAAAAATTAAAGGAATGACAAAACAAAACAGTATTAAAAGTGCATTAAAAAAAAATGATTCAAAAAAAAATTCATTTATAAATAAAAAAAATAATATTAATAGTTATAAAAATATCACAAATCATGATAATACAAAAAAAGTAACTTTAAAAATAAAAGATGTAAATGATAAAAATAAAAAAAATTTTAAATTTAAACCAAAAAAAATTTCAACAAATAGATTATTAACTGCTGTTACTTTAACAAATGCAGAAAAACATAATCAAAAATTAAATAATTCTAATTCTTCAAATCAAATGAAAACTGCAAATTATAAAAAAGATTTTTATATTCCTCGAGTTTGTGCAAGTTTAATAGGAAATAATTTAGATAGTTCTTTTTCTTCAAATAATTCATATTCAAGATTAAATTTTTCTGAAATTAGAAGACAACATTTATTAGATAGAAAAAATTCATTAAATGTTAGTACTCATTCAAGTAGTTCAAGCAATTATAATTCAAATGAAAATACTATAAATTTTAATTTTGAAAAAGTTTTAGATGATTTAAATGGTATAATTGAATTAAATCAAAAAAATATTATAAATAAAGATGATAAATTACAATACCAAAGAAGTCATTCATTAAGTCAAAAGCATAATTGTATAATAAATGAATTAAAAAATATAAATATTAAAAATAAAATATAATTTTAAATTTAGTTCTTTTAGAAATAAATTACAAATTTTATTATTTTTTATATTAGTAAAATATAAATTATAATGTGTTAAAAATTTATTTTAAATAAATAAAATAATTATTTATTTTTTAAAATAAATTAAAAAATATTTTAATTATTATTATTTTATTTTTTTAATGAATAAAATATTTTGTTTTTTATATATAACATTAATAATAATAAAAATCTCAAAAAATATTAGTGAAGAAGAAATAAAAGAAAATATAAATGAAAAAATAATAACATGTGGAAGTGCTTTAAGAATTCAAAATGATATAACAAAATATTATTTAGCGTCATTTGGTATGAATTGGTCAACAGGTAGTCATTTACAAATAATAACAGCAATAGGAGATGATAATTCGAATGATAATTTATTTATAATAAAAGAAGGAGAAACATATCCTTCTTGTAAAAGTGGAGAACCTATTTTATGTAATAGTATTATAAGATTAGAACATGTAGTTACCGGAAAAAATTTACATAGTCATGCATTTCCTTCTATGCTAACAAATAGTCAAGAAGCATGTGCTTTTGGAGATAATGGAGATGGAGATGTTAATGATAATTTTAGAATAATATGTTATAAACAAGCAAATAGTTCGATTATTAAAGGAAATACATATTTTTTTTTACAACATGTTCCAACAGAAAAATATTTATATGTTAATTATCAAAAAAGTATGTTTAATGATTATAATTGTAGAGGATGTCCTATTAATGGACAAAGAGAAGTTTCTTTAACTGAAAAAAAAGATAAACAATGTTTATGGAGAGTTTTAGGAGGAATTATTTTTAATACAATTGAAGATGATGACAAACAAAATAATGCAAAGGAAAGCAAAAAAGATGATCTATAAATGATATATATATTTATTTTTGTTCAATCTATATAATTAATTATAATATAATAATTTTAAACATATTTTTTATAATATATATTTAAAATTAAAAAAATTTTACTATTGAATTTATAAAATGTACTAATTATATTGAAAAAATTATAAATTTTAAATTAAAATTTATTTCAAAAATTCAAAATTATATTTTATTTGATAAAATAAATTAATTTTTAAATTATTTTTATATTTAAAAATTTTAAATCTTAAAATAAATAAAAAAATATATATATCTTAAATTTATTAGGAAATTAGAAAATAATAAAATATAATTATATAAGTTTAAATACAAAAAAATATCTAATTATATAAATAAATTAAAATATAATTATTATTTATTTTTAAATAATTAACATTTTTTTAACAAACATAAAAATATTTACTTAATATATAATTTTTTAATATCCATTTTATATCTAAATAATTTATTTATAATCAATAGATTTATAAAGGAATTATTATTTATATATTTATTTTTAATTTAAATTAAAATGTTTATGTTAAATCAAATAATATTTATAAATTATGATAAAATTTCTAATTATATTTTATTTTAAAAAATATTAAAAATTGTTTTAATTTCTTCAGTAACATCGTCTTCATCAATTATAAAAACAAAAATTGATATTATTGTAAATGTCAATGATATTATTGAATTTATGATATAAAAAACAAATTTTATTTTATAATTAAAACTAACTCTTTTAATTTGTTTATTATTTTCTTTTGTTTCACCAATAATTAAATCAAAATTATAATTTTTCTTATATTTTAAATATAAATTATAAATAAAAAAAATCATTGACATTAATAAATATAGCCAATTATTACAAATAAAACTTAATAATATTTGAAAAATATTTAAATAAAATTCATATAAAAAATACTAAATTTATAAATATATTTTACACTGTTTATATCATTTCTTGTTTTTTCTAAATAAATTAATGTTTTTGAATATTCATCTAATTCAGTAGACTAAAAATAATTTAATACATAATTAAAAATTTTCTTACAATAATTATAGTTAGTAATGTATTGAAAAATGTAATAGAAAAAAAAAATAAATTAGTAATTATCATTGAATAACAATTTTAAATTTAATTAAATAATATTAAAACAATTAAAATAAAATTATTATAAATGAACCCTAAAATTAAACCATCATTAACAAAACTTTTTATTGAAAATCAAGAAAAAAAAATGGAAAGTGAAAAAATGCTTCCTAAATCTCTTCAATTAAAAATTGCAAAATCAAAAATTTTATTAATTAATTTAACTTCATCAATAACAGAATTAGCAAAATTATTAATATTAAAAGATTTTAATATATATTTATATGATAAAGAAAAAGTAACTGAAAATGATGTAAACAATAATATATATATTCAAAAAGAAGATTTAGGTAAAAAAAGAATAGATGTAATATATGAACATTTAATTCCTTTAAGTAATACAGTTTCAATTACAAAAATAGATGATTATATGAATATAAAAGATATTAAATTTGCTATTTCAGGTTTTTCTGATTATTTTAATTTAATAGAATTAGAAGATTATTTTACGAGAAAAAATATATATTTTTATTCTATAAATAGTAACGGCTTATATGGTTTTTATTATAATAATTTAGATTTAAAAATTTCACATAATAAGAAAGATATTATAATTAGTCCAGTTTTTTTACGAAAGTCGGATAAATTTTTTAAAAATAATAAAATTCATTATAATGAAAAAGATCATTTAAAAACTTGTATTTTTTTATTAGAATTATATTATCGAAAAAATGTTAATAAAAAAGATTTAAAAAAACAAACTGAAGAAGAAAATAGTCCAGAAAATTTTAAAAAAACAGAAAATTATTTTATGAAAAAAATATTATTTATTGAAAATTATTTAAAAAAAATGGGATTTAATTCAATGGTAAACAATAAAGAATTAAGAGAATATTTAATAAAATTTTTAATTAATTATAATCAAGAATTTAATCCAATTTGTTCTATGCTTGCAAATATTGTATCAAATGAAATATATAATTTTGTAATAGAAAAAGAATTACCAAAAATAAATATTACTTGTTATAATTCAGAAATACAAAAATTTGATTATACTTCTTTTTTAAATTAAAATTATTTTATATTTATTTTATTTATTAACTTTTTAAATAATTTAATTATTATTTATTATAATTTTTTTATATTTTCTTTTTATCAATGAAAATTAATTCAATTTTAATTTTTATAATTTATTTTATTTATGTTTATTCAGATAATCTTTATGAAATAAAAAAAAAGAGAGAAAAAAAAAGATTAATTCCAAAAGGTTTTAATTTGACAGAAAAATTAAATAAAGTAAATAATAGTTTTACAAAACGAAATTCAATAAAAAATAAAATTAAAAGAGCTATATTAAGTAAAACTTTTAATATTTCAAAAATGATTCTTAAAAATAAATACAAAAAAAAAGATGAAGCAAGAAGAAGAAAAAAATTTGAAAAACTTATTTCAAAATTTGATGATGATCATTGGATAAATTTTGAAATTAATAAAGGTAGTAAAGAAATTATTTACGAGGACATAAATGATAATATTAGTTTTTATTTTGCATTTATTATTAATGATTCAAAAGAAAAAATTAAATTTACATTTAAAGAACCAAAAACAAAAGATGAAAAAAAAGGTGCTTTTTATAGCGTTACTGAAAATTATTTTTATAAAAAATTTACAACGAATAAAAATGGAACTTATAAATTTATCTTTAATAATAGAAAAAATAGAAATCTGAAAGTATCATTTGCATTAAAATATAGAATGAAAAATAGTAATTTAACTGAAATTGATAGAATAGGAAATAATATGAATAAAATAAGTAAATATTTAAATATTATGAGAGCAAAAGAAAATTTAATTAATAAATTAACAAAATCTCAATTTGATGCTGTAAATAAACATAATAAAAATATAGTAATTTATGGCATAATTGAAATTTTTTCAATGATAATAATATTATTTGTTCAATTATTTTATATTAAAGGATTAGTTAATAAATTTTAATATTTATATTATATTAATAAATTATAAAAATTATTTATAATATTTTATCTTTTTTTTATTAATTTATATTATAAATATAATAAATTATATTTTATCATAAAATATTTATAAATTTGATATATTCATAGGATTAATTGAATTCATTGTTTCATTTATTAAATTTTCATGAAATTTTTCTTTGTTTTTATAAAAACTCATAAAAGACGGAAAAGAAATTTTATCATAACCATCAAAATCTAAAATATAATCTTCTTCATCATTATTTGATATAATTATATTATTATTATTATTATTGTTATTTGATTCTTTATTTATAATATTTTTTAAATTTAAATTAGTTTTAGGTTCATACATACTTTTTATTTCTTTATTATTTGGTATATAATTTATTATTTCTGAATTGATAATTTTATTATTAAATTCTTTAATTGTTGTATTTAAATCTTTTAATTTATTTATTGTTGAATTTATTTCATTTATTTTTTCTTTAAATAATGAAGAAAAATATTCATTTTTAAATTTATTTTTATCAAAATTATTTTTAAGTTTAATTGTTTCTAATAAGTAATTTTTGAATGAAAATAAAACATTTTCATTATTAATTATAAAATCTATTAATTTTTCAATAAATTTAAATTGATCATAATATGTTATTATATATTGAATTTTTTTAATTTTATGATTTTCATAATTATAATCTTTGCTTTTTTCTGTATAAATTGTATATTCAATTTTTATCTCACTTGATTTATTTTTTTTTTCGTCTATATATTTTTGAATCACTCCATTATTATAATAGTCATCCCAATCTTCTTTATTATTAATTTTTATAGATTTTAAATTTGCTTTGGTGATATATAAAATAAAATTATTATTATTTAATACTTTTATTTTATTTTTCATAATGCTTAAAACAAGATCATAATCCCAAATTTCATCTTTAGGAAAAGAAATTAAATCATATGTATTATTACTTTTACTTTGTTTACGAATTTTTAAAAAAAATTTATTTAAAAGATTATTTATTGAATTATATGATTTTTCTTCACCTATCATTTATTTTTATCTATGTTTTGAATTTTTATATTTTTTTTGTTTATTTTTTTTTTATAAATTGTTAATTTTAAATTAAAATAATCGTTTAACTAAATTTAATTTTCTAATAAAATTAATTATATTTATTAAAAAAAATTTAATAAATTTTAATTATTATATCAATAATAAATAATTATTATTATTTAAAAATAAAAATAATTATTTATGAAAGAAAATTTTAAAAAAGGCATTGTAAATAATCTTCTTTCATCATATTTAAAAGGGAATAAAGAAAATTTTGATAAATTAATTAATTTATTTGAATTTACAAATAATAATATGCAATTAAAAGAAGATAATAATACATCTATTTTAAATGATAGAAAAAATTTTATTTATTTGGATTTAAATCAAAATGAAAATAAAGATAAATTATTATTTGAAAATATAATAAATGAATATTTTACATTAGAAAACGATAGTGAAATAAAAAATGTATTAAAATTAATTTGTTTATTAAAAAATAATGTTTCATTTACAAGAGAAAATCTTCATAATTTTTATCAATTTTTATCATTATATTTATCAAATAAAAAAAACCTTAATACAAATGTTTTTAATAAAATCTTTGATTTATTAGAAATTATTTATGAAAAAATAAAAATATTACCTGAAATTAAATATAAAAATTTTTACTCATTTAATAAAGGAAATGGAATAAATTTTGAATTTAATTTAAATATTTCTGTAAAAAATAATGATGATTTGATTATTAATCAAAATATAAATGAAGATAAAGAATTTTTTATTTTTTTTTCTTTTAAAAATTGTGATGAAATGAATGAATCAAATATATTTAGTTTTGAATTTGGAAATAAAAATATAAATATTTTATTAAAAAATAATTCAATTATTTATCAAGATAAAATATTAGAATTAAATGAAAATTTAAATAAAATATTAATTAAATTTGATAATAAAAAAAAAGATAATTTTATAATTAAATTAAATGAAAAAATTGAAAAATTTACTTTAGTAAAAAAACCAGAAAATTTACAATCAATTCATTTATTTACAAATTTTGATGGAGAAATTTATAATATAATTGGATTTTTAGGAACAGAAGAAGAAAAAAATGAAATAGAAATTTTATTTTTTAATGGAAATATAGAAAATGAAATATTTAAAGATGAAAGTCTTAAAAATACAATTTATAATTACAAATTAAAAAATTTATCTTATAAATTTTTTATATTTAATCCTAAAGAAAGTTTAGTTATAAATAATGAAGAAAAAAAGGAATATTATATTTTAGATATATCTAAAAATAATAAAATAATTATAAAAGATCAAAAAACAAAATTAATAACATATAAAGATCTATCAAAACATTTAGAATTATTTGGAGGTTTTAAAGTATTTACACCTTTTTTTGAATATTTATTAAACATTGAAGGAGAAATTGAAGAAAAAAATAAAATATTTGATAGACTTTTAAATATTATTATTTATTTGTATAATATTAATGAATTTAAAGGACATTTTAATAATTTTTATGATGTTGTGTGTTTAATTCTTGAAAAATATTCTATAAATTTTTTTAAAGAAGAAAATGTGAAAAAAACTTTAAAAGAATTTTTAAATTTGAAAAATAATAATGATAAAATTAATAATTTTTTTGAATATAAATTATATTTAAATAATATTATAGAAGATGAAGAAAATAATCATAAAAAAAGTTTAATAATATTTAATTATTTAGAAATATTAATTTTGTTTTTGGAAAAAAATAATTATTTTAATTTTAAAGAATTATTAAAATATTTTTTAAATAATGATTTAAATATAAATTTCATAGAAAAAAAAATTAATAAAGAAGATTTTATTTTTGAAGAAGATTTTTATAAAGAATTTTGTAATATTATTCCAAAATCTTTTTTTGAAGAAAATGAAAAAGTAGAAAAAATAAATATTAATGAAATTAATTATTGGATTATAGAAATTTTTGTTTTATATAACATTAAATTAATTCAAATTAATTTAAATAATTTAAGTTGTATTATAAATTATTTTGAAAATAATAATATTGAAAATCCAACTCTATTAATAATATATAAAATAATATTAATTTTATATAATAAAGAAGAAAATATGAAATTTGAATTAAAAGATTTTTATGATGGTTTTTTTAATATATTATATTTTTTTTATGGTTATTTTGATAAAATTTTAATAAATAATAATTTTGTAAAAGAAGAACAAAATGAATTAATTTTATTAGAAAGTATTTTTTTTATTAATTTTCCAGAAATATTTAACAAAGGACAAAATGAAAAATTAGAAATTTTATTTTTAAAATTTTTTAGTTCTCAATTTCCATATATTGAAAGTTTTATTGAATTTTTTGATAGAATGATTTTTATAGATTTCAAAAAATTAAATGATTTTAAAGATCGACCACATATTTTAAAAAATATAACATTAAGATTAAATAATCAAGATATTTTCTTTAAATTTTCTTCTTTTTTTTATTGGATAATGATTATGTTAAATGAAGGAATTTTTTCACATTTAAATTATGAAAAAAATTTTTTAAATTCATTTTTTTATTTATTTAATCAAGGAAAAATTCAAATTTCTTCAAAAACAAGAAAAATTAATACATATCAAAGAATTGATATTAATTTAATTGATTTTGAAAATATTTATTTTTTAAAAAAATACAAAGAAAATATTCAAAAAATTGATAATATTTTAGAAAAATTAAATGGTAATTTTAAATCTATAGAAAAAAAATATTTTTACAATTATGATTTAAGAATAGATATATTATTATATTTAAATGATTATAATATTAAAAAATTATATAAAAATTTATATGAAGATTTATATTTAAACAATGGTTTTTGGTTTCAAAAAGATATTAAAAAAAAATATAAAATTTTAAATTTTATAACAAATGATTTTAAAAAACCTCTTTTATATCCTATTTTAAAATTAAATAAATATATACCAACATTTTCAAATAAAGTAAATATAGAAGAATTTTTAAATGAAAAAAATAATAATGAAGAAGAAGAAAAACAAAAAGAAGAAGAAGAAGAAAATAATGAAATAAAAAATGAAAAAAAAGAAAATATTTTTTTTATTAAAGAATTTATTAATTCGATTTTAACAAAAGAAAATTTAATAAATATAATACTAAAAAGATTTAATTGTGAAAATAATAAAATAAAAGAATGTTGTTTAGTAAAATTATATACACATTTAAAAGGATTTTTATTTTTTGATGATAATTTTATTTATTTTTTTTCATATCCTGAACATTTAACAAATTATATTTGTAATGAAATAAAATTCAAAGAAAATAAAGATAATTTAAATAAATGTTATGGACAAATTTTACCTATTTTAAAAAAAAATGAAAATAAAATTATTATTATTCCAAAATCTCATATTAAATTTATATTTAAAAGAAAATATTATTTATGTGATACTGCACTTGAAATTTATACATTAAATGGAAAAAATTATTATTTTAATTTTAATGAAGAACAAATAAGAAATAATATAATTAATTCATTTATGGGAAAAAATCTTGAATTTTTATCATTAAAAATAGAAAATACATTTAATATTAATGTTTTACATTTAAATATTGGTTATTGTCAAAAATATTTATTAGATAGTTATAATATTTTAAATAATAATGATTATCTTTTGATTAATAATTTTATAGATTTAAATAAAAGAAATATAATAACAAATTATCATTTATTAATGCTTTTTAATATTTTTTCAAATAGAAGTTTCTTTGATTTAACACAATATCCAGTTTTTCCATGGACTATTTTTGAAATAAATGATAGTGAAAATGATAAAAAAATTCAATATAGAGAACTTAATAAATCAATAGGAATAAATTATGAAAATAATGAAAAAAGTCAAGAAAGAATTAAATTTTTTAATGAAAATTGTAATAATTTAAAAAATGAATTAAAAATAAGAAATGAAGAAGATGTTATTCATCCTCAAAGTATTTCAAAATTTTATTATTATAATACAAGTTATTCAAATCGTGAGTATATTTGTTATTATTTATTAAGAATTTTACCTTTTTCTTTTTTAAATTTAGAATTTCAAAAAAATTTAAATGTTCCTTCTAAATTATTTTATTCATATGAAAACACTGTGAAAAATATTTTATCTCAAAAAAACGATATTAAAGAATTAATTCCTGAATTTTATTTCTTACCTGAATTATTTGAGAATATTAATAATTTTAATTTCAATTATAATAATAATAATAAAGAAGAAATAAAAGTTAATAATGTTTTAATTCCAAAAAAAATTCCGTATAATAGAAAAAATTATGAAAATTTATTAATGTTTGATAATAAAAGTATTCAAAATTTATATTTTAAATTTATTGTTTTTTTAAATAGAGAATTTGAAAATAATGAAATAACTTTAAATTTAAAAAATTGGATTGATATGATTTTCGGAGTAAAACAAAAATTTGATAGAAATAAAAAAGAATCTATTGCAAATACTTTTCGACCTGAAAGTTATATTGATAATCCTCAAAATAAAGATATTCAAACTAAAGAAAAAGAAAAGTTTTTATTTGATTCATGTAATTTAGGTTTAATTCCTAATCAAATTTTGAAAAGATTTTGTCCAGATTTAAGTGAAAAAGAAAATGAATTAAATTTCTTTGATAATTCAACTGAATCTTTTAGTTTAAAATTTCCAGGAATATTTCAAAATAAAATTAAAAATGAACAAAATATTATAAAATTTACTAATCCAAAATTAATTAATTTCTTTGTTTTTAATAAAAATCAAATTTTTATAATTGATTTAAATTATAAAATTAAAACATCGAATTTTCAAGATTTTCTACCAATTAATTTTAGCACATATGGTAATTTTTATATGAATAAAACTTATTTTAATAATTTATCTGCGACAAGTAAAAAATATAAATTCACAATTTTTTCAGGATTTGATAATGGTTATCTTGTATATTATAGTTTCATTAAACAAAATCGATTTAAAGGTTATTTTACAAATTTTAGTAATAATAAAAAATTTTCAGATTATAAACATATTTTAACTTATAAAGATTTATTTACTCCAATTAGTTCAATAGAAATAATAGAAGAACCTAATATATTTTTATTATGTGGAAATTTAAATGGTGATATTATTATATATGAATTAAATAAAAATAATGTATATGAAAAAGATTTATTTGCTAATATTTTAAATGTTGATATTATTAGAAGTCATAGTACTGCAGTAAATAGTATAAAATATAATAAAGAATTAAATTTAATTATTTCTACTTCTTTAAATGGAATAATAAATGTATATACTTTCAATGATTATAAATTAGTAAAAGGTATAAATATTAATAGTAATTTATTACAATTTGCTTATTTAAGTTCAAACCCAATTCCTTGTATAATATATTATTGTGATAATAATAAATTAGCTAGTTTACCTTTAAATAAAGAAGAAAATTATTTTGAATTGAAAAATGAAAATTATTCAAAAAATTTAACTAATCCAACTATTTTTAAAGATTTAAAAACAAATGAAGATTGTTTAATGTGTTTATCTCAAAATAGAAAAGATATTTTTATTTTTACAATTCCTGAATTTAATTTAATAAAAAATAATTTTTCATTTAATAGACCTATTCAATCCTATGATTTATCATATGATTTAACTACTATTATAGGATTAGGAAATGAAAATATTTCTATTCAAATAATCAAAACACATGATTTAATTTTAAATTAATTAATTATTATATATTTAATAGAAAAAATTATTTAAAATTTTTATTTAAAATAATTATTATTTTATTTTAAAAATATTAATATTTTCTTATGGAAAATAATTCAACATTACAGGATGAAATTAATAATAATAATGTTAATGAATCAATAAAAAATGATTTAACATATGTAATTTCAAAAAAAAAAAGATGGAGTATTTTTTTATATTTAATTTTTGTGATTTCAATTGTTTCAAATTTTGATAATGGAATTGTTCCTGCAGCAACAGAAAAGATAAAAAAAGATTTAGATATAAACGATTCTTATTTTGGATTTTTAGGAAGTTGTGATTATTTAGGTAGAATAATATCATCAATTATATATTTAAATATAATAAATAAAATAAATAGAAAAATTTTATTATCTGAAAGTTTAATATTTAAATCATTAACTTTAATATTATGTTTTACATCTAATAATTATTACTTTATTGCAGTAATGAGAGGTTTAAATGGAATAAGTCAAGTATTTTATACTATATATTTACCAATATGGTGTGATCAATTTGGTGGCAAAAGTAGAACAATAATGTTAGCAATGCAACAAATTGGATTACCTTTGGGTATTGTTTTTGGGTATAGTATATGTAAAATAATTAATAAAAATTGGATAGTTTCTTTTATAATTGAAGGAATATTATTATTAATTTTAGGAGTAATAACATTATTTATAGATAATTTTTATTTTAATAAAGATGTTGAAGAAATAAAAGATGAAAATAATAAAGATGAAAATTTTTTGAAATATCAAATTATTCCAGATAAAATATATAAAAAATCAACTTTATTAATAAATATGAAAATTGTATTAAAAAATATATTATTTATGAGTTGTGTATATTCATATTCAATTGCTCAATTTAGTATGGGAATTATTAAATTTTGGGGAGATGATTATATGTCAAAAGTTTTACATGAAGATAATGAAAAAAAAAAATTAATGATTTATTCAATAATTTCATTAACTGGTCCAACACTTGGAATTTTATTTGGAGGTTTATCTGGACAATATATTGGAGGATATACAGTAAAAAAATCAATTTATTTATGGATATGTTATGATATTTTATCTTGTGTTTTAGGTATTCCTTCTATTATTGTTAATTCAATATATGCTTATGGAATTTTAACCTGGTTATATTTATTTTTTTGTGCTTCTGTATGTCCATTAAGTTATGGAATAATGATGAATTCAGTAGAAAATAAAATAAAAGGTGATGCTGTTACAATATTAAATTTTTTAACCAATCTAATAGGAAATTTACCTCCTTCTTATGTATATGGATTAATTAATGATAATTATAAAGAAAAAAATCCAAAAATTGCAATGTATTCTATTTTTATTTTTAGATTTTCTAGTTTAATTACTTTAGGTATTGCAACATATGAAAGATTGAAAATTTTTGATAAACAAAACATTAATATAATTGAAGAAAAGTTAATATCGGAAAAATAATATTTATATATATATTTATATTTATATTTAATAAATTATATTAAGCTATTTTAGTTAATTTATTATATTATAATTTAATAATAAATAATATATATATTAAATAAGAAATAAGATTAAAATAAATAAGTATTAATATATATTATAATAAATAAATAAAAATTTAATAATTATATAAATTTAATAAATTTTTTATGAAATGGGGATTGGGGATTGGGGATTGGGGATTGGGGATTGGG
>JAEEGK010016002.1_pt1 | contig 16539 bp, 11 predicted proteins | sample 8958771 | NCBI WGS metagenome assembly JAEEGK01 (sample SAMN16246547, study PRJNA631951) | gut metagenome | biome: gut microbiome; feature: rumen; material: SC-attached | host: Bos | place: Iran: Karaj | collected 2018-10 | reverse complement strand
AAAAATTAATAGATAATTTATTAAAAAATTATATATAAACTATATTATAAAGATATTATATATTTCATAAAGGTAAATCATATATTTATATTTCCATTTACTATTTTATAAAATTTTATCCACTTTTTGATAATTTATATAAAAATCACTATAACATCATATGTATTTTTTATTTGAGAAAATATGTTTATTATAAAACAATAATAAATAATACTCATTTGAATAAAATGACTTGAACATTATATCATATTTACAAAGATATTATTAATTAATTTTATTAGAATTTTTTCAAATAATTTTTGATTTGTTCAAATAAACAATTTTTTTCATCACATTGTTCAAAAATATCAAAAATATATTGTTCTTTATCAATAATTAATTTTTTGAATTGGCATTTTTCTTCAAAATTTATGATATTTTTTTTAAACATTTCTGCACAAATTCCTAAAAGGGAAACAAGAGGTTTTTTATCTTTATATATTTTAATATCATTTTTATTATTTTTATTAATTAAACGAGTGAAAGAAATAATATTTTCACTAGAATTATTAATAGTAGGAATTACATCACTTATATTTTTTCTTTTAGGAGAAAAACTTTCTAAAAGAAATGATTTTCTTTCTTGTTCAGGTGAATTATAATCTTTATGAAAACAAGGAGTTTCATCATCATTTTTTGAAAAATTATCAATTAGAATTATATTATTATTACTTTTTTTTGGAGAATTATTTATCTCAATTTCTGTATTTTTTTTTTGAGTTATAGTCTTCATAAATTCACGAGGTCTAAAAGATGCTGTATCATTTTTTGATGAAAATCTTATTGATGTTATTATATCTTTTCTTTTAAAAAATTCTGGTGATTCATTTATTAAATGTAAATATTCATTTAATTTATAATGTATATCATTGTTTTGTAGTTGTTTTAATGTTGAATGAATAAAATCTTTTAATTGTATATATATATTATTTAAATATGAGTTAATTCTTAAATATATAATATTCATTAATATTACATTTATTATTATTGTGAAATATATGTCATTTTCGTTTTTTGCTGGAAAGTCATTTTTGGTTAATAATTCAGAGAAAATATTTATTTTTCCATTCGCTTCTGTTAAAAAATTATCTAGGAATGTTATATCGAAATTAGAATAATTTGTAAAAAATTCAATATATGTTTTATATTTTTTTATTCTTGACTGAAATTCAATGTCAATATAAGGATTATTTGTTTTAAATAATGGAAATAAATTTTCATATGAGATTAAATCTTCGAAATTTATTTCATTTATTTTATTCAACATTTTATTTTATTAAATATTATATTTATTTAAAAAAATCAAAATGAAGTATACACAATTTTATTTATTGATTCTCAAATTTTATTTTTTTGAAACAATAATTTTTAAAATGATAATATTTTAAAACAATTTAATTTAATGATACCTAATATTAATCTCTTTAAAAAAAATTAAACATAAAAATTCTAGAAAAAAAAAATCAAAAAAAAATTAAAAAATTTAAAATTAAACATTTAAAATAATGGAACTTCCCAAAATTCAAGAAGTAAAAGACCTTTCCCGTATAGAACGTATAGGAGCCCATTCACATATTAGAGGATTAGGATTAGACGAGTCTTTAGATCCTCGAACAAACAGTCAAGGATTAGTAGGTCAACTGGAAGCTCGTAAATCAGCAGGAATAATCCTTCGTTTAATAAAGGATGGTTCTCTTGCAGGAAGAGCTGTCCTAATAGGAGGTCAACCAGGAACAGGTAAAACTGCGATTGCAATGGCAATGGCAAAATCACTTGGAGAAGATGTTCCTTTTACAATGATGGCTGGTTCTGAATTATTTTCTTTACAAATGTCTAAAACTGAAGCTTTGACACAAGCTTTTAGAAGAAGTATTGGTGTTAGAATTAAAGAAGAAACTGATATTATTGAAGGTGAAGTTGTTGAAATTGAAATTGATAAAAGTGTAACTAATGGTGGAAAAACAGGACGTATTGTTTTAAAAACTACTGATATTGAAACTCAATATGATTTAGGTCAAAAAATGATAGAAGCAATTATAAAAGATAAAATTGTAGCAGGAGATGTAATAACAATAGATAAGAGTTCAGGTAGAATAACAAAATTAGGAAAATCATTTGCACGTTCATCTGAATTTGATGCAATGGGAGGTCAAGTTCGTTTTGTTCAATGTCCAGAAGGAGAATTACAAAAAAGAAAGGAAGTAGTACACACAGTAACTCTTCATGAAATAGATGTAATAAATTCACGTCAACAAGGATTTTTAGCATTATTTTCAGGAGATATTGGGGAAATAAAGCCAGAAGTAAGAGAACAAATAGATGGTAAAGTAGCAGAATGGAGAGAAGATGGTCGAGCAGAAATAGTACCTGGAGTACTATTCATTGATGAAGTACACATGTTAGATTTAGAATGTTTTGCTTTTATAAATAGAGCAATTGAAAGTGAAAGTGCTCCTGTTGTTATTATGGCTACTAATAGAGGAATTACTAAAATCAGAGGAACTAATCAAGTTTCTCCTCATGGTTTACCTCTCGATTTACTTGATAGACTCTTAATCATTACTACTAAACCTTATGATTTTGAAGAAGTTAAACAAATTATTACTATTCGATGTGAAGAAGAAGATGTTGAAATGGATGATGATGCTAAAGAACTTTTAACTAAAATTGGTACTGAAACTAGTTTAAGATATGCTATTCATTTAATTACTGCTGCCAATTTAATTGCTCAAAAAAGAAAAGCTACTGAAGTTGAAATGGAAGATATTTCTACTGCATATTCTCTTTTTATTGATGTTGAAAGAAGTAAAGCTTTTTTAAGAGATTATGAAAAAGATTTTATGTTTAGTGAATTGGATGATGATAATAATCAAATTAATACTAATAGTAATAAAGAAAAGAAAGATGAGAAAATGGCACTTGATTAAATTATATTATTTTTTTCAAACTTTTTTTAATATAAATTGTTATTAATCAAATTTATTATTTCTTTATATTAAATATTTTGAAAAAAGAAAGCTAATAAAAATAAAATAAAAACTAAATTTAATAAAATTAAGAAGAATTACACAAGAATAATAAATTATATTTGATTAATTTTTTTCCTTTAATTCGATCATTTCAGCTAATTTATATAAGATTAATAGATAATTAAATATTAAATATTTCTCTTCATCTTTAATATAACAATAAAGAATTTTACTATCTATACTGTAGATTGAACTTCATTTTTCAGATTTTCTTTTCCTTTTCCTCAATACTGATATAAACTATGATATTTTATTAACAACATTATATTTTTAATTCAGTTAAATTAAATATAATAATTTCTAAGTTATTTTTTTAATTTGTTTCTTTTATATTTATATTTATAATTATATTTCTTATAATAAAATTCCTTTAATGTTTTAAAATAAAGATATTTAACAATATTTCTCTTTAATAAAAAATGTATTTTAATAAAAAAGCTCAAATATTAAAGAATTATAAATGGAATCATATATTAAGAATTTTAAATTACCTATAATATTATTCTTCAGAAAAACTAATAATAAAAAATTTAAAAATTACTTTTCTTTATTGAATGTGATTAATTTATTAAATGTTTTATCATGAAAAAATTGATATTTTGGATAATTTTTAGATTTTAACTTTTTAATATTTTGTCCTTGGCCACTAAAATTTAAAGTAGGAATTTTAGAATTAGAAAAAGAATTTCTTCTCATATTAATTTTATCGAAAAATCTAATAGATTCTAAATCTTCCATATTTAAAGAAGATTCACTTTTATCAAAAGATTTTGTTTTTAAAGCATTGCTATTTATTTCAACTAAAGATTCAGAATCACAATTACTATTTATTTTTTCAAGAATTAATTCTAATTTTTTTCTTAATTGATTATTCTCATTTTGAATTAAATTATTTTTTTGTTGAATTTTCATATACTTGTTTTCTAATTCTTTATATTCACTTTTTACTTCTTTTAATTCCTCATTTTTATATTGCATTAACTTGTTAAATTGAAATAATATATTTAATATTACATTTTTTTCATTTGATTGAAGAACATTTGCAAAATCATTTAAAGTTTGTTGTATTATGTCATGGATTTTTGAATTTATTGTTGAATTATTTTTTTCATTATTTTGAACTTTTAAAATATTATCGTTCATTGTTTTTATTAAAATTTCATACAATTTATTATTTTCAGATTTTTTTCCTTGATTAGAACCTGAAAACAAAATTTGTTTGTTTCTATTACTTTTTTCATCAGATGAAATATCATTTTTTGCATTTAATTTCTTTATATCATTAAAATTTTTTCCATGCATAAATATTGGATTTATATAAAAAGAATTATTTGCTTTTGGAGAAGCAAAATTTGTGAAAGATATATTTAAATTATTTTGAATAGAACATAAATTATTATTTATATCATCCAATGATTTATTCTTATTTCTTTTTTCATCTAAAGAAGAATATTTTTGATTAGGATATTTTAGTTTTATATCTTTTACTTTATTTTTATTCTTATAATCTAAACTAATATTTATATCAATTGAATTATTTGAAGAATTCTTCTTTTTATTCTTTTTTAAAGAATTTCTTGATTTTTTTGATATTTGATATAAAAATTTGTTGTTTAATAAAGAAGATGTCCACATGTTATTTGATGAAGAATTTCTATTCTTATTTTTTTTAAATCTTGTTTGAACTAAAGTTTGATGAAATTTTTTAAAGAAATTATTTTCACTTAATTTTAAGTTTTGATTTATCATTTAAGTAATAATAATATTTATAAAATTAAATTTAAAAATTCAAAATTTTTCTATTTAAATAAATAGATTTATTATTTTATTTTTTTAAACATTTATTAATTAGGTTTTTAATAAAATATTTCAATTAATTATTATATTATTTTTTTTCCTTCAATTTATTATTTTAATAAAATAATTATTGAAATTTAAATTAGTGATGGAGGATTTGAAAAAAAAGAATTTAATCAATTTGTATTTCAAGTTAAAATAAATAAAAATGAAAAAGTAAAAAACAATCAAAAATGAAAAAGATAATCTAATAAAAATTAATTAAAAAAAGAAAATGAAAATTTAAACGCTCAAAATATATTACTGGATAGAATTTAGAAAAATCATTTTTGATATTTCAATTCAAATAAAGGCTGTAAAAAATGTTTTAGAATCAAATAAACATTTAAATAATGATAACGAAGAAAATTATCTGAAACTCTATGTATCTTTAATAAGAAAAGAAGAAAGTGATATTAGAAAAATATATTTCAATTCAACAACAATTGAAATTATAGGTTGAATATTTGATAGATAAAATAGATAATATTCAAATATTTTTGAAAAAATAGTGTAAACTTCTTTTTATCATCATTTTCTAAAATAAAAATTTAGAAGAAATTCAAAAAAATATGATTTAAAATAAAAAATAAAATAATGAGAAAATGAACAATTAACAAGAAATTAATAAAACTATTTTGTAAAAAATATATTATCAAATATATCTTCTCATTCAAAAAACATTCATTTGAAAAAAAAACTGAAAAGTCATTTTAATAGAATGAGTAATAATGATTTAAAGAAAATTAATTGATCTTACAATGAAAGCAGTTAAAAAAGATAAAGAAGAAAGAAAAAAAATAAAATTCTAATTTGAAAAATATTAATTAATAATATAACTATAAACTTTGTTGAATATCTAAAAAAAAATAAAAAGTCAAAATTAATGTTAATAAAATATAATAAATAGTAATAGTGATTCTAAAATAATAAGTGATAATTCATCTAATACATTCTTTTTTTTTCCTAAATTAAGAGAAATACAATTATTAATAATTATTCTATGAGAAACAATAATATTTTTTTATTATAAAAACTATTCAATTTTTCAAAATAAGTGCATTCAAATTATAAATTAAATCAAACATTAAAAATTATGAATAAAATTTAAAATTTATTGTATCAATCAAATGATTTTATTTTTTCATGCAATAATATTAATATTATTCTAATGATAATTAATTACAAATCCAAAAATAATTAATTAAATATTTAAAAGCAAATGTTATTATTACTTATATTATCAAACATATTAATTATCACAAAAGAATTTATAAATCTTCCAATAAAAACAAAAATTCCAAATTTTAAAAATTTATCTCCTTCAAAAATAATTAATACTATTTTTTCAAATCATTTATATACAATATTAAATATTGGAACTCCAAATAAAGAAATAGAATTTTATATTCATTTAGGATTCCATTGTACTTCATTAACTAGTTTAGAATTTCATAAAAAAAGTAAAAGTTTTTCAGAAATAAAAACAAAATATATTTCTTTTTATAATACAGGAATTGAAAATGGAATTATTGCAAATGAAACTTTTAGAATTAATGATAAAATTATTTTAAATAATTTTAGTTTCTTTTATTCAAATGATTCTAATTCTAATAAAGGTATTTTAGGCTTTAAATCTTATGAAAATTCAATTGTAATTCGAGAAAGAAATTTTATTTTCCAATTGAAAAAAATGAATGTTATTTCATCTTATTATTTTTTTTTTAATTTATTTAATGAAAATGAAGGAAATTTAACTATTGGAGTTTTACCTCATGAATATAATTCTAATTTATATCATAAAGAAAATTTTGTTGAAATATATTCTTATTTATATAATTTCTTTTTTCAATTTCAAATTGATAATATTTTATATGGAAAAGATATAATAGAACAGAAACAAAAAGTTGAATTATTATATGAAGAAAATTATATAAGAGGTAATAATCAATTAAAAATTTATCTTTTAAATAATTATTTTAATGAATATATTAAAGAAAATAAATGCTTTATTGAAGAATTTCAAAAAGAATTAATTTCAATTTATTGTAATAAAGATATTAAAATTAAAGAATTTAAAAATATAAAATTTTATCATAAACAATCTAATTTTAGTTTTGAATTAGATTATAAAGATTTATTTAAAGAAATTGAAGATAAATATTATTTTTTAATATATTTTGGAAAAAATGAAAGTCTTTCATATATATTTGGGAAGCCAATCTTAAAAAAATATATATTTGTTTTTAATCAAGATAAGAATACAATTGGGTTTTATAAAAATCAAAAATTAGATTCAAAGAATAATTCAATATTAATTTGGTTTTTATTTATAATTTCATTTTTAATAGTTTGTTTATTAGTAATCTATATTATAATATATAAGCCTGGAAGATTAAGAAGGAAAAGATTAAATGAAATAGATGAGGATTTTGATTATATTTCCAGAAATTAAATAAAAAAAAATTTAATAATAATTTCTCCATTTTATTTTATTTGAAAAGAAATCATATAATTAAAATAAATTATTTAAGTAAAATTGATTTAAATCTAAAAAAAACAAACAATAATAGAATTACTAATATTTACTAAAATATGAGCAATAAATTTTATTTCATACTTTAAAAAATAATAAACAACAAATAAATTTAAATATATTTTTATAAAAATCTCTTATCAAATACAAAAACACTAAGGATTAATATTAAGTATATATAAAGAAAATTTTTGTCCAAAAATTAATTTCTGTATTTTAGGAATTAAAGGAACTAACATTTTAACAAATTTTTCCTGGGTTTCTTCTTCTGCAGATAGATTAATAAAAGTTTGACAATAATTCATTTTTTGTCTTCTAATTAGGCTGTTTTAATGTGAATTGTTAACTAATTCATTTTTATTATTATTTATATTGTTACTTATATTATAATTATTCATAAATATTTGATTTCCATTCATTGTATTATTTCCTTGAAAAAATAAAAAATCTTCATTTCCTTTTCTCCCTGTATTTCCCATATCTTTTATTTGAAAATTATTATGAACAAATTAATTTTCTTCAATTTCATTATTTTGATTATTTATATTGATAATAATAATTATTATGAATTATTATTAATATTAATATTAATATTAATATTAATATTAACATTCTTTGCTTCTGGTTTAGGTTGAATAAATTATCATACATATAATTATTATTATCATAAATATTAAAAGCAAACGAATTATTTTTTATATTATTTTTAAATGTTTCATCTTATCTAGCATTATTTTTAAGAACTTCATTAACAAAGAACTAAATATACCAGAAAAATCTTCATCATCATCATCATTTCTTGAATAATTATTAAAGCCAAAGATTTCTTCATTTTGATTATTTTATCCATATTATTTTTCTCAAAATGTTCTTCATTTTTCATTTGTTTATTAAAAAAAGCAAAATTACTTCCATCATTATTATTCAAATTTTCATTATTTGATGATGGAGATAATGATACTTTCTCTGCTAGAGATTTTTTCAGGAGTTGAATGACTATAATTCTTTATATTTACATTTTTTGGTATTTCTGATTCTTGAATTGTTAATACTTTCCTTTTTGAACGAATTGGATTTAATGTTATTTTTTATCTATTAAAAAATAACATAAAAATATTTTATTTTTTTAGAAAAAGTATTTTAAATAATAATTAATATATTTAAATTAAAAAATATAAAATATTATGAAAATATATCATCTATAATTTTATATTATAAAAAAGAAATTATTATTTATCATTTTTATCAAGAGAATAATATTATTAAATTCAATAATAATATCATTGATTTTCCATTAGATTTTTTTATTAAAAATGAATCAAACATCAATCTTCTATATTATTTCTTATATGATGGAAGAATCATAAATTTCAATTCATCAAAAAAAAGAAAGTCTTTTATCAAATATCAAAAAGAGAATAATTTATTATATATAAAACAATATTTTTAAAATATTTTCTAAATAGTGTTTGAAACTTTTGAAAGGATTAATCAATAATTAATTCTATAAAAATGTTTAAATTTTAAATAATTAAAAAAGAATATATATAAAATGTTAAACAATGAATTTTCAATTAAAGCAGGAGAGATGAAAATAGAAGATAATAAAGCAAAAGCCAATCCAGATAAAGGTGAAATAAAATTTTTTTTCAAAGAAGGATTATTATTTTTCCAATGGAAAAATATAACAAAGAATATAGAAAATGAGCCATTAGTGATAACTCCAGGAGAATGGATATGGAAAAAAATAGGAACATCAAAAGGAAGAGTGTATATGTTACAAAGTACAACATATGAAGAAGAAAAATATATTTTTTATATGCAATATCCGATTTCTTCAGATGTTAGAAATTTTAATATAATAAATAATATTTTAAAAACAGGAAATTTAATAATAGATGATAAAGAAAATTCAAATGAAGAAAATAAAATAAATAATAACAATTTAAATAATAATAATACTCAAATTCAAAATAATAATGTCTTAAATAATAATGTTTCAAATAATAATCAAAAAAATATAAATCAATCAAATTTAGATTTTATAAAAAGTTTCACAGCAGCACTTCAACAAATTCAAAAAAAATATCCAACTTTAAATAAAATATTAACAAGAGTAAATATAGTAAATTTATTAAGTAAATTAAATGAAAAAGAAAAAGAAGAATTAATAAAATTACTTCCTGAAAATCAACAAAATATTCAAGGTTTACATGATAATATTTCTTCTCCTCAATTTCAACAAGGTTTAGATGCTTTAACTTCTGCTTTAAATTCTGAAAATTTACAAGCTATTATTCAGTCTTTTCAACTTGATATAAATGAAGCACAAAAATATTCTAATGGAGTTGAAGCTTTTATTAAATGTATTGTTAAACAATTTTCTCCGAAAAAAAATGAAAATGAAGAAAAAAAAGATGAAAATATTGAAGAACAAAAAGAAGAAGAAAAAAAATAAAATAAAATAATATTATTAAAAATAATTATTTAATTTATTTTTGGGTTTTTAAAGAATTTTTTTCAATATCTTTTTTTAAATATTTGATGTAATAATGTGTGGAATAATTTAATTAGATTAATAAAATAAAAAGAAATAAAATGTAATAATATATATATGGGTATATGGTGTAGTGGTATCACGTTCGCTTTGCATGCGAAAGGCCTCGGGTTCGATCCCCGATATATCCATTTTTTATTAAAAACTTAATAATTTAGATAGAAAAATTGAGAAATTAAACACTTTAGAAAAAATAGAATACTTTTATTATTCTAAAAATTATTCTGAAAAAAAGGAAAAAAAGAAAAAAGATAATAAAGGCATAAAATTAATTAAAACATTTATAAAAGATATGTACTTCAAATTTGGAAAAACTAACAATAAAAAAGATGAATAAAATATGAAGCTTGGGTTTCTCTTTTTTTTTATTTAATTTAATTATTAAATATGAGCCTGCTCGCAGGACATTAACTAACTAACTAACTAACTAACTAACTAACTAACTAACATTTTTTATTAAAAAGTTAAACTAATTAACTAATTAACAAGCCAAAAAAACAAAAATTAAACTAACTAACTAATATTTTTTGTAAGATTAATTACAAGTTTTATTAAAGAAATATCTTATAATATTGCAATCTTTAATCAAAATACAATGAAATTTAATTGTCAATAATTACAAAATGAATAGTTTAGGAAAGGATTAAAAAAAATGAAAGCTATTAAATAAAAATTTAATGAAAAAAGAGAAGATTTGTGGACAAGTAGAATTGAAAATAATAAAGAAATTTTGAATATTATAAAAATATTAATAATTCGTTAAGTGAAGATGATATATTAATGAATTATTAAAAAAAAGTGAAAATATTCCTTATATAAAAATTGAATTAATATTGTTTTTGATTTTAAAGGTTTTTTATATGAAATTCCTAATTATTATATTAATTATCTTTGATAATATATAAATGAAGAAATTGGAAAAGCAAAACCTCAGTAAATTCAATTATTTTTTTAAAGGAATAGAATTATATATTGATAAAGAATTTTGGTTTTATCATTTTGAAAATCATTCATAAAGACAAAGATAAAAAAAAGTGAAAAAATTGATAATATTGAAGAAAAAGATAATAATGAAATTTGAAAAGAAAATGAGACTAGTTTAGAAGAACTTAAAATAATTTGAAAATTTTTTTGAAGATAAAGTCGATAAACATATAAATAATATATTAATAGAAAATAAAAGTGAATTATGATTTTAATTAAGCTTTTTTTATATCTGTTTTTAAGTAAAATTAAGTATTTATAATTTTTAATTATTATAATAAAAAATAAAATTGCAATATTTTTTATTTACACATCTATACTATTTTAAAATTTATCATAAACATAATTTAATGTTATCACTAAAAAAACTATTTTTAAACATTAAAAAAAAGATTATTCCTTCAATTATTATTTCTTTTGAGAAATTAAGAAATAATTAAATTTACTAAAAGATATATTTACATATATAAATCTATCAATTATATTTTTTTTGATTATCTTTTTTATTTTAACATAAATTTCTCAAATACATTTCCCAAAAAAAAAATTTTCAAATATTTATTATTCATTATTATATGAACAAAAAATTAAAGTTTTCCCAGTTTTAAATATCATTTCATTTTGAATTAAAATTTTATTCGAATAATCAAGTAATAAAAAAATTCCATTAGTAGAAGTTTTAATTGTATTATCATCTTTCGAATAATGACCATCATAAATATAAAATTCATTATTAATTTTATTATAAAAAAAAGTAAATTGAACTCTACTAATTCCTTCATCTTCATTTAAAACAATATTACATTTATTACATCTTCCAATTAAAAAAATATTATTTTCAATATAATTAAATTCTCCTTTATATTCTCCGTTATAATCAATATAAACAAATTTATTATTTGAATTAATAAAAAAATTTAAAAAAGAATTTTCATTAAAAAGAAAAATATTTTTTTTCTCTGGTAAAATTAATATTTTTTCTTTTACTTTCAAAAAAATTCCACTTCCATCATTATAACCTTTTAAATAATATTTCCCATTATAATATTCAATATCAAATTGATGAGGTAGAATTGTATTTTCATTAATAATAAAATCAATTTCTTCATTTTCAACACAATTAGAACTTCTAAAAGAACTTGAATTTGAATTTTCATCATCTTTATTTATTATTTCACCTCCAAAAGAAAAAATTGAATGTGAAGAATTTTCTTTTACTATTTTAATATTATTTTTTTTATTTTTTAATATATTTTGTGTTATTGATACTATTTCATAATCTTCATTTTTTTCTTTTTTAAATTTTAATATTAATGTTTCTTTTAATTGATTAAATAATGATGTTGAATGATTTGTATTTGAATTTTTTAAATTACTTAATGAAGTGTTTTTTAAAGAAAACAAACTTTTTAATTTAGATTTTGGAACAAATAAACTTCCATTATTTAATGTTTCTTTTGAATTTGCTCTTGAAAAATCGTTTTGAATTTCTATCATTTTTCCTTTATTATTTTCTCCAATAATACATCCCATTTTTTTCACAAGTAATATTTTACTGTTTTTATTATATTTTATTTATATTATTTTTAATTTTATTTATATCAATTTAAAAAAATAATTAATCATAAAAAATTTCAAATTATCTACTAAAAAAAATAGTAAAAAAAAATGAATACCTCAGAAGAGTTAGGTTTAAGCATAATATCAATTCGTTACAAAATAATATTTGTAGGTGATGTTGCAGTAGGAAAAACTTCAATAATGACAAGAATAATAACAAATGAATTTAAAGATAAATACGATGTAAAAAAATAAAAAATATATAACCAAAAAATTTTTATTTAAAAAAAAATAAAAAAAAAAATAGGCAACAATAGGAGTAGACTTTGTATCAAAAACATTAGAATTTAGAGATAATACATTAAAACTTCAAATATGGGATTCAGCAGGTCAAGAAAGATATAAATCATTAATACCTTCATATGTAAGAGGAGCAGCAATAATATTTATTATATATGATATTTCTAAAAGATCTTCTTATTTAAATTTAAATTCTTGGATTAATTTTATTAAAGAAACTTTATCTGAAGATTCTTTCCTTGTTTTGTGTGGAAATAAATTAGATTTAAATAGAGAAGTTGAATTTAATGAAGGAAAAGATATTGCTGATAAAGAAAATATGAAATACTTCGAAGTTTCTGCTAAAAATGCTATTGGAATTGATGATATGTTTTATAATTGCATTGTTTGTTTACCTTTTTTTGAACAGTTTAATGTTGATAAAAAATTACTTGTTCAAGAGTTAGAAAGTAATAATAAGAATAAAATTATTCAAAATAATTCCATTTATGATTTTAGGAAAAATGATAATAATAATATTAATACTCATAAACCTGTTTTAAATGTTAATTATAATAATAATAATAATGATAATAAGGATTTCTATCAAATGAATATTGATAATGAAGAAAATAATGATAAATGTAATTGTTAAAAAAGTAATTATTTATTGTTAGTTTTTTATTTATTGCAATTAATATTTTTTATATTTTAACTAATAATATTAACATTCTTTTTATTTTGAAAAAAAGAATAAATAACAACGTATATTTATAGATATAAAATTATATATAGAAATATATATAATATGTTAAATTTAATTTCAAAATTATAACACATAAATGAATAAAAGTCTTATTTTTGCCTATATAATAAAATCATAAACATTAATAAGTCTTTTTTTTTTCTTTTTCCCTTCTTCATCAGTTTTTTCGCTTTTAACATCTTCTAAATTAATTTCTTTTTCTTCTTTTTCAATTTCTTTATTATCATTATTTTCATTATCATTATTATTGTCTTTATCAAAATCTTTTTTAATAATATCAGGAATTTGATTATTTGTAAAAGTTTTTCCATTTCCAATTAAATCTTTTGTTAATTTTTCTATTTGTTCTTTATTATTTTCTCTTTTATTATAATTTAAATTTAAATCTTTTTCTTCATTTTTTTCTAAATTTTCTTTGTTTTTTCTTTTCTTTTTTGATTTTGAATTTCTTTTTATTTCATTTTCTTCTTTATTTTCTTTAAATAAACTTTTATTATCATTTGATTTTTTATCATTTAAATCATTTTTTATTACATTTTTTTTTTTTTTCTTTTTTATTTTTGAGTCATCTTTTTCTTTGAAAGTATTTAATGTGTTATATCCAAAATTATCCTTTTTTCCTTCTTTTTCATTTTTTTTTGAATTATCTTGTAATGAAATTGAATCAGGAAATAATGATTTAAGAGATTTATTCTTTTTAAAATCAATCATTTTTAACGATTTAATTGTTGAATTAAAATTAATATTTAATTTAGATGTATCATTTTCATTTAATAATGTTTTTCTTTTACTTTTTTTTTCTTCTTTTTTTTCATTACTAATATTATTATTTTTTTCACTACTATTTTTTTTAACCACTTTAAATTTATTTTTAATTTCCTTTGATTCACTTCTATTTTTTTCATAAGAACTATTATTATCATAACTAATATTATTATTTGAATCTTTAAAATTTGAAATATTATTATTTTTTTTTTCTCTTTCAGTTTTAGAATATTTTTTATTATCTTGGAAAAAATCTTTTGAATAAGAATAATTATATAAAGTTGGAATTATATTTAAATTTTTTTTTAAAGGTTTTAAATTAATTAAACTATATTTACTTTCATTTTTATCAAATAAATGATTAAAAGTTTTATTCACTGGATTATTATCATTAATTTCGTTTCTAGATAAAATTTTATTTTTAATATCTTTATCCATAATTTTAGGTTTAACTTCAATATTCATAGATTGATTATTTTTATCATTAAAATTATAATTTTTAATATCATATTCTTCGTTTTTATTGTGACTATTAATCGGACTATTTTTAGGAATAACATTTTTTTTTTTTTTAGTTTCTGTAGTACTTGAATCAATTGTTTTTGTATCAATACTTTTTAAATTATCTAATCCTAGAAAAACATTTCTAGTTGTATTTTTATTTAATACTATAGGAAATAATTTATTTGATTTTTTAATATTATTTGATATAAATGATGGAAGAGATAAATTATTGTATGATGAATTATTCATTCCTTTTTTAAATAATTTTATTGATTTTTCATTTAAACTATTACTTAAAATACTTTTATCTGATTGAGTATAAAAATGATTTGAAGTTTTTTCTTTTATTTTATTTTCTATTTTGGGAAAATCAAATAATGGCTTTTTCTTTTTTTTATTTGATTCTGTCATTAAATAATTGTTATTTATAATATTTTCTAGTTCATTTATTTTATTAAATTTAATATTATTTGGTAATAATTCTTTAAAAATATTATCTAATAAAGACATTATATCTTCGTAATTTTCTTCTTTTTGAATTGTTAAAAAATTTATTTTTCCTAATTTAAATTTATCATTCATTTCTTGAATAAATTCAATAATGTTATTATGAAATTTATATTGACTTATTAAATATTTATAATTTATATGATATGACTCAATTTCGTTATTTAAATTTTTTAATTCTTTCTCATTTAAATTATTAATTTGTTTTTCTTCAAAAGCTTCAATTAATTTAGAATAATTTTTATTATTATAAAATTGATTGAATTTATTATTAACAGAAATAACATTATCTTTAAAAGATTTAATAGTTTTAATCAATTTTTTAATTATACTTTCTAAATTTGAAGAAAAATGTGATATTTCCTTAATAATATTATAATAAGAAGAATTAAAATTTTTTTTCATTGATTTATAATATTTATCATTAACATTTGTATCAGAAGTAGAAACATTTGATGAATTAATCAAATTTTTAATAAGAGATTCTTTTTTTTCTAAATGAATTATCATTGTTTTTTCTCCTTTTGGAACTATTGTACTTATAAGGACTTTATTATTATAATTTAATAAATTTACATCATTATATATTATGTTTAAATCTTTTTCTTCATTATGAAATATTTTTGATATTAAATCTTTAATGTAACTTATTGTTACTCCATTTGGAATATCGAATTCATATTTGTTACCTTCATATATTAAATGCATATTCATTTTATTTATTATTTTGGTTTATTTTTTTTCAAGAATTATTTTTTTATTTATAAATTTTTACTTTTTTTTGATTGTTTATAAGGTTATATATATATTTAAGATTTTTTATTTAAATTTTTTAGCTTCTAATTATTATGTTTTTTAGTGAAATTTATTTAAAAATTAATTTTTAATATATTTTTCCCAAAGAATTACTGTTTATATGTCTTAATTGAAAAAATAAATCTTATTAGTTAAAATAACATAATGAATAATATTTAATCGTTAAAATATTATATTTAATTTTAATTAAAAAATAATATTACAAATACTTTTTATAAGATTTTTTTGAAAAATTTTAAAAGAAATTTATATCTATTTAAACAAAACATTTATTCAAGAATTACTAAAATATTTTAAATTAACATTAAAACTTGTTATTTAAAAAGTTTTTTATATTAAATTTTAATAATTGGAAGCTAAA
>JAEEGK010016000.1_pt1 | contig 16540 bp, 12 predicted proteins | sample 8958771 | NCBI WGS metagenome assembly JAEEGK01 (sample SAMN16246547, study PRJNA631951) | gut metagenome | biome: gut microbiome; feature: rumen; material: SC-attached | host: Bos | place: Iran: Karaj | collected 2018-10 | reverse complement strand
TTGAGTTGATCGTCATTCTGTGATGAAGCGTTGAGGTTATCCATGTACTTGTTCATAGTTTCGGTCAACTTCTTGCTGGCGGCTGAAGTCTGCTCAGCACCTTGGAGCTGGAGCTCGTAGATGGAGTTGAGCGAAGTCATGCTGCTGGCCACCTTCTTGATGGTGTTGGCATCGAGAGCGCTGAAATCGAGCTTGCCCAACGAATCAGAAAGCTTCTGATTGGTCTGGATATAGGCGGTCGAGAAGTCGGAGATGGACTTCGTGGCGCGATCCATGGCATTGGCATAATTGGTTGTGGCAGCCATAGCGTTGCTGATGTCAGCCATCTGACCAGCATTCTCTGCCAACTTGTCAATACCTCTACCCAGTTTCTTGAATGTATCTTCACTGACATTCATTTTTTCAAACATCTTGCTCAACATGGCTTCCTCAACATCGGTGGTAGCGGCTTTGCCAGGAGCACCACCAGTAGTAGCAAATTGAGTACGCGTTTTGCCATCCCAATCCTCTTCAAGTTCAACGAAAACGTTGTCCCATGCATAATCAACATGCTGAGGCTCAAAAGCCGACATGAAGAAGATTAATGCTTCGATACCTAAACCCAAGGCCAGCATGAAGTCAGCACCAGGAATGTGGGTCAGTTTGAAGTAAGCACCAATCATAACCACTGATGCACCCCAACCATAAAGGTATCCCATAAAGGTTTTGAACTTTCTCGAAACGAGGAATTGTTGGAATTTGCTAAGTTCTTTTTTTGCCATGACAATTGTAATTTAAAAGATTGTAATACTGTTATTTTTAATTTGTTAATTTCTTGTTTTTTTATCTGTACACCCTTGACATTCTCGGGTTATCGCCCTTGTTGCGGCCTAAGTAAGGTTGGATGCAACGGAAGCCAGTGAAACAGTTGGCAGTATCCTGATACTGATAGTCACGAGTAGTGACTTGCATGTAGTAGGACACATCTTTCCATGAACCACCACGGACAACTTTACGCTTCATGACCGGCGGGTCATCATTTTTGGCGTTATAGGTGTAGTTCGGGTTCATATCCCAAGTAAAGTTATACGAGTTCGGGTCGTATGCTGTGTTGGTCCACTCGGCCACATTACCGGCCATGTCGTAGAGGCCCCAACCATTGGGAGGATAGCAGCCCACCACGAGGGTGCGCAGACCACCGTCGGCGAGGTAGTTACCTCTTCTCGGCTTAAAGTTGGCCAAGAAGCAACCCTTGGCATTGCTGGCGTTAGGACCGCCCCACGGATAAGGATTCAACATTTTGCCACCACGGGCAGCCCATTCCCATTCGGCCTCGGTGGGCAAGCGGAACTCTGACAAGTCGACATCCTTCTTGGTGCGCAGATAGGCATTGAGCAACTCGGTACGCCACACGCAGAAGGCACGGGCCTGTTGCCATGTGACACCCACCACTGGGTAGTTGTCGTAAGCCGGATGCCAGAAATACTTCTCGGTCATCGGGTCGTTGAATGAATAGCTATAGTCGTGAATCCAGCACAAGGTGTCGGGATAGACATTGATGACCTCAGCGCGGGCATAGACCGAACGGTCGCTATAACCTTGCTTACGGTTCGACCATGCACCCTTACGGTCAACATTAATGCCGGCATCGGCTTCGCCCAATGAATAGTCGTTTTCCACCAACTTGTCATCGGCAAAGTCTTTTTTGGCTGCTGCCACCATGTCAAACCAGAAATAGGAATAATACAACTTTCTTGTGTCAATCTCCTTACGACGGAAATATCTCTCATGCTCAGGGAGATACATCGGCTCAAGGGCTTCACGCACATCTTGCTCCTTGCTGTTCCAATCGATTTTTTCTTTCCAATTTATCCTTGGCGGATCATACACCTCACCTGATTTGCTTTCGGTGATGGCATATTTGTCAGGGAAATTATCGGCAAGAATTCTTCTTGCGATGGAGTCTCTGACCCAATACACAAATTGGCGATACTCATTATTGGTGATTTCAGTCTCATCCATAAAGAAAGCAGAGACGGAAACCGTTTTGGGTTCGTTGAGATAGGAACCTGTAATGTCTTCACCGCCCACTCCCATGGTATAACTGCCTTGTGGGACAAAAACCATCCCATAGGGATCAGGTTGATTGAAGGTCTTGTTTGACTTTCTCACTCCAACCAACTCTCCTTGATTTGAATTGCCGCAGGCTGTGAGCATCAACACTACGGAAAACATGAACAATAGTTTTTTCATCTTCTTGACAATGATATAATTACTATTTTATTTCTTTTTATTTCTCCATTATTTTTGCTGACTTTTTAGGCCAACTATTCTTTTTAAAAACCGCCAAAATTAGAAAATATTATATTTCGTTCCTCATTTTTTTCCAACTTTTTCCTTAATTTGCCTCTTAGTCAACATTTATTTCTCTTCAAACGACCTCTATTCCCGACAAAAAACTTACAAATAACGGACGCTGCGGTAGTCGCGCGGCGTTCGGTCGAGGTCAAGCTTGAAACAATAACTCAGCCCTATTTCGTGTGAGCCTGGCAAGCCTGGCAAGCCCATCGTATTAATATCGTAAGAATAGCCAATGGTCAAATCCTTTATGGTAATACCGGCCATCAGTCCAATGGACTCTTGGAATCGATAATTGACACCCAAAGAAAACAAGTTGTTGTATATTACACGAGCACTGGCATTAAATTGTGTCGAGGCAATATCACTCATCACACTCACCGACGGGACAAAGGTCAGATAAGGCAAATCCTCAAACTGGAAGGGATAGCCTGCCACAGCATAGAATGTACGGTCGGTGGTGAAACTGGCACTCGTTTCAGAGTTGTCGTTGAGTGCCTTGCTCATGCTCTCAAGCACATTGACAACAGAGAATCCAAAATAAAACGACTCTGGAACCTGATAGAAAAGACCCACATTGAAGTCGAACAGCATGTCGCTTTCCTCGCCCAAACCTTGAAGAAGCGGGTCGCCTTCCTGATTAGGATGCAATTGCGAGAAATCGACGGAACGGTTGAGCAACGTGCCTGCAACACCTATGCCAAGAGTAGAACCACCCAAATCAAGATGGAAAGAATAGCCTAAACCTACGTTGACATTGTTCTCGAAACCTAACTTATCCTGGACGATGGAAAAACCCAACCCGCCGTGCAACGCCCTGAAAGGCATATCGCCCGTCAGCAAAAAAGTCGTAGGAGCAACCTCATTGCCATCCATGTCGGTGAAGCCAGCCCATTGCATACGATAAAGGCCCAATACATTAATGCCTTCGCTCATACCGGCAAAACCGGCGTTGGCGTAGGCATACGAATTGGAATAGTTGGTGAAAATGGGGGCCTGTTGTGCTTTGACATTAATGGCTGCCAGCACCATGACAAAGAGAAGGGCTATATGGATTAATTTCGTCTTCAAGTTCAACATAATTGTCGGATTTGAAACCGCGAATTTACGAAAATAGTATTTATCCGAACAAATTAATTTTCAAGCAAAACATCTAAACATTTGTATTTCAGCGTGATATTTTTTACTTAAACAGTCTAATGATATCATTGCCATTGGCCAAGATAACCAATCCCAGCACGAGGACGAGACCCACCGTTTCGGCCACCTCCATAAACTTGTCGGAGGGCTTGCGACGCGTGATAATCTCTACCAAAAGGAAGAGAATGTGACCACCATCCAAGGCCGGTATGGGCAAAATGTTCATCACCGCAAGTGCGATGGAGAGGAAGGCCGTCATGCGCCAGAAGATGCTCCAAATCCATTGGTCAGGGAAAATCTTTCCTATGGAAATGAAACCACCCACGCTCTCGTAAGCCTTGGTCTTAGGCGTAAAGATCAGTTTAACCTGCTTCCAATAGTCACCCAACTCGCTGAAAGTCTTTGAGAAACCTGCTGGGATGGCTTGGATGAAGGTATATTCCTTTGTCTCCAAATCGAAATAATCGGTCAAATAAGTCTCAGTATAGGCTCCAATCATGCCTTCGTCGGGAAGATGCATTGCTAAAGCGAGAGTATCGGCATTACGAAGCACGATTACATTAATATCTTGATTCTTGAATTGCTTTATGTTTTTGACAAAATCTTGATAATAAGGCGTTTGAATGTCATTAATTCCAATAATAATATCACCGCTTTGCAATCCACCCAATTGGGCAGCCGAATTCTCAACTACTTTGGCCACTACAAAAGGTATGCGATAAGAGATGAAGGTCGGATCCTGTGAACTTAGTAGTTTGGTCACGGCATCCTCGGGAAGATTGATGACCATTTTCTTACCGTTGCGCTCCACCTCAACAGTTTCGGCCTTGTCAAGGATGATTTGCATTGGGATGTCTTGGAATTTTTCGATGTATTCGCCATCGATGGCTAAAATCTTGTCACCATCGCGGAAACCCAATTCATAGCCCAAACTATCAACGGAAATACCATATTTGTTGACCTCAGAGGTGGGCAGATATTGCTCGCCTTCCTTGGTCAGCAAACCGATATAAATGACGAATGCCAGCAAAACATTCATGGTCACACCTGCAATCATGATGATGAAACGCTGCCATGCAGGCTTAGAGCGAAACTCCCAAGGCTGTGGCGGTTGCTGCATCTGCGATTTGTCCATCGACTCATCAACCATGCCTGCAATTTTGTTGTAGCCGCCAAGCGGAAACCAACCAATACCATACTCTGTACTATCACTTTGGCGCCAATCGTCTTCAGGCAGCGTACTCAGGTCAATAGGTTCATATTTCGTCTGTTTCTTTCCTCTCGCATCCTTATATTCGGTGGTGGTATATTTCTCTGGAACATTCTTCGAGAAAAACTTGAAGCACCATTTGCCATTTACCTTCTTACAACGGAAAAGCGAAAAGCCCCAGTCGAAAAAGAGGTAGAATTTCTCAACACGGGTCTTGAAAGCCTTGGCGGCAAGAAAATGGCCCAATTCGTGGACGAAAATCAGGATAGAAAGGGAAAGGAAAAACTGTAATACCTTTATTAATATAGTCATGTTCCGTTTTTATTTGAAAAAGTGTGCAAAGATAGTGTTTTTTAGTTACCGTTGGGATTAATTATGGTCATATAATCGGCGGGATTTATGGCAACCCCATTGTGCCACAGTTCGAAATGGAGGTGTTCTGATTCCTCGCCATCGCCCGAACGTCCCAAAATCGCGATGGCCTCCCCTGCTTTGACGTATTCTCCTTCCTTCTTCAGCAAGGTAGCATTGTGCTTATACACTGAAAAATAGCTATCTTCGTGCTGAATTCCGATGCAATAGCCGTTGTTGATGCTCCAAGAGGAAAAAACAACAGTGCCATCCAAAGTAGCATTAATAATCTGGTCGCCATCAGAAGCAATATCGACCCCAAAATGTCCACCATCAGGATTAAAGCCATTAATAATCGTGCCGTTAAGTGGGACAAAGAAGTTCTTGACCAATGAACTCGGTTTGGCGGGAGGGAGATAGTCGTCACCGAAAAGGTTGTATTGGCTTTGGGCTTCGTATTCGGCACGCAACAGGCTGTCTTGTACAGACTTCTTCAGTGTAATGGTATCGGTGACTCCTTTGGGCAAAGGCTCATAGATATTGAGGGAAGCCAAAGCACTGTCAGCGGCAAAATCGTAGCCTTCAACGACTTTCTTCAGATTCTCGAAATAGATATCCTTTTTTCGCATCTCGCGACTCAACGAATCAGCGCGAAGATTAAGCTCATACACCTCACGGTCCAAGTTGGTATCCGTATAGCCCGGAATGTATTCCCGCAAAGGCGTGAAGGCGATGATAATGGAAGTGATGATGATGAGCAAGAGGGCGATGCCGATGATGACCAGTACCAGATTCAACAAATTCAACTTGAAACCCAGTATTTCCTTTTTGGAATCATCATGCCTCATCAGGAAGTCATATTTTCGGTTCAGTTTCTTCAGCGAAACATTGCGAAGTTTAGGCTTCTTAGGCTTTGTATTTTGGGGTGTTTCTGACATTTTGCTATGTGATAGGTCATTAATAACTTGCAAAAATAGGAAAAAATTGCAACATACACGAAAAAAGGCCGACCGCTTTCGCAGTCAGCCTTTTGCTCGTTTTCATTATTTCTGGATGCTTATTGTCTGGATTGCTTCGTTCCTCGCAAATCGCAGATTCGACGTAGTCAATGACGCGAAGCGTGTTATACGAGCGAAGTCATTCAGCATTCATAATTCCTCATTCAGAATTACATCATTCCGTCCATTCCGCCGCCCATGGGCATAGGAGGTGTAGGAGGCGTAGGCTCCTTGTGGTTGCTGATGACGCACTCAGTGGTCAGCAGCATGCCAGCGATAGAAGCAGCGTTCTCCAAGGCGACTCTCGACACCTTCACGGGGTCGATGACACCAGTGCTGAGCAAGTTCTCATAGACCTCAGTACGGGCATTGAAGCCGAAGTCGTTCTTGCCTTCCATGACCTTGTTGACCACGACCGAGCCTTCGAGGCCGGCGTTTTCAACAATCTGGCGCAGCGGCTCTTCCAAGGCGCGCTTGATGATGGCGATACCCGTGGTTTCGTCCTCGTTTTCGCCCTTCATCTTCTCGATGGCCTTGATGGCGCGGATAAAACCGACACCGCCGCCAGGGATGATACCCTCTTCGATGGCAGCGCGCGTGGCGTTCAAAGCGTCCTCAACGCGGTCTTTCTTTTCCTTCATCTCAACCTCGGAAGCGGCACCCACGTAGATGACTGCCACGCCACCGGCCAACTTGGCCAAACGCTCTTGCAGTTTCTCGCGGTCGTAGTCGCTCGTGGTGGTCTTGATTTGAGCCTTGATTTGGTTGGTGCGGCCTTCGATGTCCTTCTTGGCACCGTGACCGTTCACGATGGTGGTGTTGTCCTTGTTGATGCTGACCTTGTCGGCCTGACCCAGCATTTGCAGGGTGGCATCCTCAAGTTTGTAACCCTTCTCTTCGCTGATGACAGTGCCACCAGTCAGGATGGCGATGTCTTCCAGCATTTCCTTACGACGATCACCGAAGCCAGGAGCCTTGACGGCAGCGACTTTCAGCGAGCCACGCAGACGGTTGACGACCAAGGTAGCCAAGGCTTCGCCGTCGATGTCCTCAGCGATGATGATGAGGGCACGACCGGTTTGCAAGGTCTTTTCGAGCACGGGCAGCAAGTCCTTCATCACGGAGATCTTCTTGTCGTAGATCAAGATGTAAGGATTCTCATAGACGGCTTCCATCTTCTCGGTGTTGGTCACGAAGTAAGGCGAAATGTAGCCACGGTCGAACTGCATACCTTCGACGACGTCAACGTAGGTATTGATACCCTTGGCATCCTCAACGGTGATGACACCTTCTTGTTTCACCTTGCTCATAGCCTCGGCGATGAGACCGCCGATTTCACTGTCGTTGTTGGCAGAGATAGTAGCCACTTGTTTGATCTTCTCGTTGTCGCCATCGACCTTCACCGACATCTTCTTCAGCGAAGCGACCACAGCGGCAACAGCCTTGTCGATACCGCGCTTCAGGTCAAGCGGGTTGGCACCGGCGGTGACGTTTTTCAGACCCGTGGCCACGATAGCTTGGGCCAACACGGTGGCGGTGGTGGTACCATCACCAGCTAGGTCGTTGGTCTTGGAAGCGACTTCCTTCACCAACTGGGCACCCATGTTCTCAACGGGGTCGATGAGTTCGATTTCCTTGGCGACCGTCACACCGTCCTTGGTGATTTGAGGAGCGCCATACGACTTTTCGATGACCACGTTACGACCTTTGGGGCCGAGGGTCACCTTCACTGCGTTTGACAATGCGTCGACGCCTTTCTTCAGGCCGTCACGCGATTCGATATTGAAAAGAATGTCTTTTGCCATAGTAATTTCAGATTTAAAGATTTAAAATTCAAAGATTCAAAAACCCATTAAATGATTGCGATGACGTCGTTTTCACGCATGATCATATAGTCTTTGCCGTCGAGGTGGAACTCAGTGCCAGCATATTTGCCATAGATGACAGTGTCGCCGACCTTCAGGGTCATTTGGTTGTCTTTCGTGCCAGGACCCACGGCTACGACTGTTCCTTGTTGGGGTTTCTCTTTGGCGGTGTCGGGGATGATGATACCGCTAGCGGTTTTCTGTTCGGCGGCTGCGGGTTCGATGACCACGCGGTCGGCCAAAGGTTTGATTGATAATTTTGCCATAATTATTCTGATTTAAAATTTAATGATTCAAAATTCAAAGATTGAACGGCGGGGGTTAGTCACATTTCGTGCCAAAGTGGAAAATGGCAGGGTTTTGTCAGTTGGGGTGACAAAGTGACACAAAAAGGGCTATCTTTGCACTCGAATTCGATGACCATGTCAAACATCAACGACGAGCGGAAACTCAACGAGCGGTATAAGATGATGACGGAGCAGCCCGTCAAGCGGCTGATCCTCAAGATGGCTGTGCCGACCATCATAAGTATGCTCGTGACCACCATTTACAATATGGTGGACTCGTTCTATGTAGGACATTTAAGCACCGAAGCCGTGGCTGGCGTGGGCGTTTCGTTTGCCTACATGGCCTTCATCAATGCTTGCGGATTCTTCTTTGGGCATGGCTCCGGCAATTACATCTCGCGTGCTTTGGGTGCAAAACAGGGACAGAATGCAGGCAAAATGGCGGCCACAGGCTTCTTCACGCCATTAATTGTAGGTGCCCTTGTGGGTTGGAGTTGTCTGCTGTTCATCTCACCTCTGTCAAGAGCGATGGGCGCCACCGACACTATCCTCCCCTACGCCAACAACTACTTGCGGTTCATCTTGATTGCCACGCCATTTATGATGTCATCGCTGACGCTCAACAACCAACTGAGACTGCAGGGCAACGCCCGCTTCGGTATGATTGGAATCGCCTCAGGCGCCATCCTCAACATCATCCTTGACCCTATCTTTATCTTTGTGCTTGACTTGGGTGTCAGTGGGGCTTCGTTAGCTACGGCGGTGAGTCAGTGCTTCGGCTGGTGTGTGTTGCTTTGGGGCACTTCACGTCCTGGCAATGTCCACATCAAATTCAAGAACTTCACTCCTACCCTATACTATTACAAGGAAATCGCGCGGGGCGGATTGCCTTCATTGGCACGACAGGCTCTTTCAGTGGTGGCCACCATCAGCCTCAACCGCATGGCGGTGCATTATGCCCTGCCAGGCAACGAAGCTTCCACCGTGGCGGCTTTCACCATCGTGTCGCGCATCACCATGTTCTGTTTTGCCGTCGTCATTGGGTTCGGACAAGGATTTCAGCCTGTTTGCGGCTATAACTATGGCGCCAAACTCTATGCGCGTGTCAAAGAAAGTTACCAGTTTTGCATCACGCTTTCCACGGCCTTTCTGATTGTTTTAGCCACCGTAGTCTATATCTTCGCTCCCGACATCATCTCATGGTTCCGTGGCGAGGACCCCGAGCTCATCCGCGTGGGCAGTCAGGCCTTGCGCTGGCAGTGCATTGCTTTCCCGCTGATGGGCATGTGCACCGCGACCAACATGCTGTTCCAAAATATCGGATTCACCTGGCAGGCCACACTGCTCTCGATGTGCCGCCAAGGCTTGTATTTCCTGCCTGCGGTCTTCATCATGTCGTGGCTTTGGGGCATCACAGGTCTCGAAGCCGCCCAAGCCGTTGCTGATGTTTGCACCTTCTTGACTTCTTTGCCGTTTGCTATTTGGATTAGCAGGGAACTTAGCGCGAAGTCACAAAAGTGTCCATAACTCGAAATTTTGTTGAGATATGGACACTTTTGAGTGTTATTGTCGGAACAAATCGTCCATAACAACCTCGTTTTGCACAATGCCGGAATGAATGCCGCGCAAAACGCCGTAGGTAGTCACCATAGTGGTAGCAAGGCTTTTTCGGGTCTTGGTCTTCGCCTTGAAGATGGCCAAACGATTGCGCAACTTTTCCTCATAATCCTTGGTGATGGTATATGGTGCCTCCGAGAATTTCATTTCACATAGATTAATAACCCTATCTGAACGGTCAATCACCAAATCGATTTGTGCTCCCTTTTCGGTTTCATCACCCTGTGCCCTCCATGTGCTTGTCGTGGTTGATATTCCACTGATACCCAACCTTTGCTTGATTTGTTCAAGATGTGTCATGCAGATGGTTTCAAAACTGAATCCCTGCCACGACTCCACCGAGTGGGAATGCATGTTGTTTGTCCACCAGTGTTCGTCTTTGGTATTCTTCCCATCCAAGAACTTGAAATAAAACAATGTGTATGGGTCACAAATGCGATAGACCGAGTTTCGGACGGATGACTTGTATTGCGAGTAAGTTTCAATGAAATCGCAGCGCTCCAGATTCTCAAGCACTTTGGTGAGCCTGCCTCCCGACTGTCCCGTCTTTTCGATAATCTCAGCCCTAAGCAACCCTTTCTTGCTTTCCGACAAGGCGTTCATTACTGCGATGTATTTGTCGGCATGGCTATACAACGCATTGAAAAGTTCATCGAACTCTTCGCGCATCGGGGCATTTTTGACGAAAAACAAACGGTCTATATTCTGTGCGAGGCTTTGTTCTGGGTTTAACAAACTCATATAATATGGAACGCCGCCCAAGGCCATATAGCACTGAAGGATGGTGTATCTGTCCCAAACACATCCGTTTGCGTGCAAGTATTCCTCACATTCACCCAATCGGAAAGGCCGCAGATAGATTTGTTCCGTAATGCGGTTGTGCAGCCCGCCCTTGTTTTTGATCAATTTATTCACCATCCACGAGGTGGCCGACCCACAAGCAATGAAAAGGATGTCGTTGCGTTGCGCCGCCCAAGCATTCCAAAAATACTCAAGCGCTTCCACGAAAGAACTCCGTGGGGTATCAATCCAAGGCATCTCATCGAAGAAGATGACCTTTCTGGTTCCTTTCGGCTTGCTTTCTATCAACGTCCGAAGGGCTTGGAAAGCCTCATCCCAATTGGCCAGAACCGGAGCAAATGGAGAGCCACTATAGGCTTTCAGTTGTTCGGCAAACCGCTGAAGTTGTTTCTTCGGTTTCTGTTTTCTCGCCCCGACGTAAGCAAAGGTGAGCCTGTCGGCAAAGACATTGTTCACCAAAAAAGTCTTCCCTATACGGCGACGGCCATAAACAATGACAAACTCCGACTTCCCAGAGTTGAACTTTCGTTCCAGCGTGTCAATTTCGCTTGTTCTTGCAATAATCCTGTTCATATTGTCCGATTAATTACGCCGACAAAAATACAAAAAAACACAGATACGGACACTTATAATTTATAAAAAGTGTCCATAACTCGAAATTTTGTTGAGATATGGACACTTTTGAGTGTTATTGTCGGAATAAATTGGCCATGACAACCATAAACGAAGCGGCTACCACAATGTGACAGCCCTACACCACCCCGTCCAGGCTGTAGGGCTGTCGTACCACGGCAGCCGAATTATTCATTCGCGCATTGCAAATGCTGGTTTTTAGGCCTTACAAATTGCAAATTCGGAAGAACAAGTGAAAACAAGACGTGTCAAAGTTGGAATGGAATGTAATGGAACCCATTCCAAAAAAAACAAATCCCGAATAAAGCCCCAACATAGTGAAAGGAAAAACAAAAAGCCATCCCTTTTGCTTCGTTTCCGAGCCTTGGGGATGGCTTTGACGATAGTTGGAATGGTAGAACAAACTATGACATGGCTCTACCGTATTAATAACGCACCGTAAGTTTTAGAAAGATTTAACTGCTCTTACCGCGTATACATAACCCTTACTTAACCTATCTACATAAGTACTACCATAATTTTGATATGCCACCCAGGCTTTGGTGCCGTAATAATCATCATTATCCTCTGTCGAGGACCAATGAATCTCATTAAAAAAACCTGAATATCCATTATTGGTCAAAGTAGCATTAATTGTCGCTCGTTCACCAAATAATGTAGATAGTTCATCTCTTGCGGGGCAATACCATCCTGAACCTAGATTATCAACAATCCAGGCCTTAATGGGGTGATATGAGTATGACATTTTATTGGTGTTAGACGAACCATTTGTTGTACTAGTGGCACCAATGAAATAATTTGAGGCATAATCTCTTGAATCCCATTTGACAGAAGTATTTATAAGTGAAACAATCTTTCCGTGTGTCCCGTTGCTATAAACATAGTAAACAACGCCTTCAGGGTTTTCGGCATTAGGATATAAATCGCCTATAGCGTATGAAGGTGTGGTTGATGTAGTCACTGAAACATTTATACCTTCAACCATATAAGCACTTTCGGTAATGGCTGGTATTGCGGGACGAGTCCCCTTATAGGCTCCGTCCATGGAATAAACTGTTCCATCAGCTCCGGCTCCCAAAGCCTCTTGAGGCAACAAGATAGCCCATTTCACGCCATTGCCTCCTGGCAATTTGATGAGACCTCCATCAGTGTCTTGGCTAAAGGTGAAGCCATTGTCCGAAAAGTCAATGTTCACTTTGTTGTTCATTCCCTTTATGCAAGTGGCAGATGAGGAAGATGTAGTCACATTAAACTTCACCAAAGCACACTTGTTCAGAAGTTCAGCCGTGAAGTTTGTCGTGCCAGAAGTGTAATTCTCAACAGAAGGCGCATAAGATATTACAGGAAGATTAGCGGTTTGTGCGCTGATGTTCACCGAACAGGATGTAGTGGTTCCGACACTGAGCGTTTCCACCGGGGTAACATTGCCGAGGAAGTAGAAATGCAATGGTTGGCCAACAGTAGGATTCGTGATGTTGCCACTAAAGACCGTGCCGTCGTATGTTATGAAACCGATGTATGTACCGTTGCTGGTCACATAGATTTTATCTCCGTTTTCAAAATTCACATAGCCAGTGGCGGTATTCACATCCACTTTGGAGTTTCCGTTACTATTCACTTTAAGTGTTATCGCCACGGTGTTTTCTTCACCCGAAGCAACTTGGTTTTCTTTTTTGCATTGTGAAAGTGCCATTACTAACAAGAATGACATCATGATAATACTAAATCTCTTCATTTCAAGTTTTCCTTTCCTTTGTTTTTAATGTTGATTTCCATTTGATTTTGACGAATGTTTTTTCTTTGATTTTGCTACAGCGTAACCAGTACCTGCACCGATTAGGATAAGGATTCCGCTTCCCAAAGGTGTGGTGTTGCCAAAAGGATGGTTAGTAATACCCGTTGGGTTTACCACATAGCCAAAAGGATGGTTGGTAACATTGCCAGAAGTTGCAACATCACGGTTACTGTTACCCAGAAGACCATAATTCTGGCTTTCATAATTGTTGCTGCCATGATCGTAATACACCTCATCAGAGACACCGCGCTGAAACAAGCCGCTTTGTGCGTATGCACCAAGAGGGAATGACATGCTGGCCGCAATTGCCAAGGAAAGCACCACGGTTTTCGCTTTGGACTTCTTTAGTGTTTTGTCTCTCATAGATTGAAACATTTTGGTTAGTCCCCCTGGCCCAAGAAGCACTAATGATGATGAAAAGTGAACAGAGCGGAGCCTCCCAAACTTATCCTTATTTCTGGTGATTGGGTCTGGACTCCCTGAAGAACGAAATATAGGATGTGGTAACGCTCCACTGTTATGTTGGGTGTATGAAACACAAACATAACAGGGAAAGCCACCATCTTCCCCATTTCCTTGTTCTTCAAATGAATTGTCCAGATTCATCACCAAGGAATAAAGCGAAGAATGCGCTTTCTCTGGCCGTTCCGATTTCTCCCGGAATGGCAGGGGCAAAAATAGGGAAAATTTCTTTTGGGTGGAGGGAAAAGAAGGAAATCTTTCACAAATCTGCCGAAAATACCGTTTCCTTTTGGAGAATATTGGTATTTTTGCAGCATAAAACAATTTAGGAACATGACAGCATTAGAATTAAATGCGGAATTGTACCGCGCGATGGGTGAGATTGCCGATGATGAGACTTTGTTGGTCAAAGTGCTGAATTTTGTGAAGGGACTTGCACCTGCAAAAAAGTCTAAGGATAAGGAGCATGGTGTGGATGAAAATGAAAGATTGGATGCCGCATTGGCAAGGTTTCACAAGGACTGGGGCGGCGATGGCAGTGCTGAGGAGATTGCTAATGAATTAAGGCACAATGTGGTAAACAATAGAACCATAGAAGATTGGTGACCAGCAGACACACGAGACATATCTTTTGGACACTTACATTTGCATAGCTCTAATCAAGGGGAATGCTTCAGTTGCGGATCATATCAGACAGGTAGGATACACCAACTGTAAAATTTCCGAAATAACACTGGCTGAATTGTATTTTGGCGCAATCAAGTCAGGACAACAAAAACACATTGAAGATGTCTATGAAATCAAGGATCTCTTTGAACAATACCCCATTTCTAATAGCCTGAAGGAATATGGTGAAATTCGTTGGCAATTGGAGCGCACGGGAATGAAAATCGATCATTTTGACATGCTCATCGCCGCAACAGCCATTCAGGAAGATTTGATTCTTGTAACGGGCAACATAAAACATTTCAATCGTATCCCTGGGTTGCGAATTGAAAACTGGATGGAGTAAGTTTGGGATTTCCAAATGCCTCACCGCGAAGTCACTTTATGATGCGTGACTTTCCCATCTTTCCAAGTACATTCCACCACCTTATTGCCTCGGGCGCATAGCCCTTTGAAATGACCGTCTTTCCATACCGATGGCAAGGCGGGCAGCAATTCTAGTTCGCCGTCATGGCTTTGCAGCAGCATCTCGGCGATGCCAGCCGTGCCACCGAAGTTGCCATCGATTTGGAAAGGCGGATGGGCGCAGAAAAGGTTGGGATAGGTGCCTGCTGAATGGCTTCCGTCAAGATGGACTGCTGGTTCGAGCAGGTTCCTCAAAAGATGATAGGCATGGTCGCCGTCGTGAAGGCGTGCCCAGAAACAGATCTTCCATGCCCTTGACCAGCCCGTGCCTTCGTCGCCACGGCGACGTAAGGTCTCGCGACAGGCATCCATTAATTCTGGCGTCTTCGATTGGGTCAGCATCGTACCAGGGTACAAACCAAAGAGATGTGACACATGGCGGTGTTGTGGCTCCACTTCCTTGTAGTCTTTCAGCCATTCCTGCAAATACCCCTGCTCGCTGACCTGCATGGGCGGAAAATGGGATTTTGCAACATGTAGGTTTTCGACGATAGAATCGTCGACTCCTAACACCTCAGCCGATTGGCAAACTGCATCATACAGCTCGCTGACAATCTGTACGTCCATTGTGCTACCCATACATACACTGACAGCGGTGCTATCGTTGAGCCAGAAAGCGTTTTCGGGTGATGTAGTCGGGGCGGTGACAAGCCAGCCGTGTTCAGGTTCCTCTATCATCGCATCGAGGAAAAACTGTGCCGCCTCTTTCATTAAGGGATAGGCTTCTTTCAGGAAACCAGTGTCTTGTGTAAATTCAAAATGCTGCCATACGTGGAGGGCTAGCCAAGCCCCGCCCGTGTTGGTCGCGCCCCATGAGGGATGCTCGCCAGGTGCCGTGAAGCCCCAAGGATTGCAGACCACATGGGCGGTCCAGCCCCGGGCACCGTAGAAGTCGCGAGCCGTCTTCCTTCCTGAAGGCATTAATCCCTCAGCAAAGTGAATTAATGGAAGATGCAGTTCCGAGAGGTTGCAGACCTCGCAGGGCCAGTGGTTCATTTCGACATTAATATTCAGGTGATAGTCACCATTCCAAGGGGTCTGGATGGTGTTGGCCCACAGCCCTTGCAGGTTGGGTGGCAGCAAGTCCTTGCGGGTGGAGCTGATGAGTAGGTAACGCCCGTAATGGAAATAACAGGTCGGCAGCCAAGGGTCGTCGTTGACAAGGAAGTCTTTCCAATGGTCCTCCAAGGTCAGGTCTTGTTTCTCTTTGGGGTCGCCAATCACCAACTCCACGCGGTCAAACAGCTCATGATGGGCTTTTAGGTGGTCATTCTTCACCGCTTCAAAGCCTTTTGCTTTGGCCTTTTGCAGGTGTTCGTTGACGTATGTTTCTGGGTTGTCACACATGAAATCTGTTGCAGCGCAGAAATAGATGACGGTTTCATTGTTTTCGACAACTGTTTGTACCTTAGCATAATATCGCATTCCTTCCATGCCTTCAACGTTGCTGTCCAGCTGGCCAAACATAATGACACTGTCAGCATATATGAAAACTTCGGCTTTTTCAGGACGGGAGAGATTTACTTTTAGGGTCGGCCCTTCGACAGGCTCAGGGACCTTAGATTCGACGGGCTCAAGAACCTTAACTTTTATCACAGCAACATCATCCTTGCGGGAAATGAAAGCTTCGCGTTCGTAGTGAAGGCTGCCTCTCTCAAAAGAGACCGTATGGATGGCATCGTTAAGGCAAAGCGTTCGCTTATAATTGGTTACAGCAACCACATTGGGATAATGGTATTCTATCGTCATATTGCCCAAAGTCTGGTAGCAGCCGAAAGGCACTTTAGCGCCTTGCCCATGGCCCGAGCCTTCTCCTCCGCAGACAAAGGTCTCATACATCAGGTTTTGGGCTTCGTCGTTCTTGCCTTCTTTCAACAGTCTTTGGATCTCTGGCAGGGATTGCAAGGCCAGGG
>JAEEGK010015999.1_pt1 | contig 16542 bp, 16 predicted proteins | sample 8958771 | NCBI WGS metagenome assembly JAEEGK01 (sample SAMN16246547, study PRJNA631951) | gut metagenome | biome: gut microbiome; feature: rumen; material: SC-attached | host: Bos | place: Iran: Karaj | collected 2018-10 | reverse complement strand
AATACTGCTATGGAGAGGCGCAGAAATAGTTTTGCCTTTTCAAAACCGGATATAAAAACTTTATTTGTAGGTGCGGCTATTGCTAACGCTATGGCAGATGAAATCTTTGAACAGCTTAATTCCGAAAAGATGACAAATGCAGCCAACTTAACAAGTAATGAGCAGTTGACGGAATACTGTAATTGGCTGTTAAACTTATAAGGATGGTACAAATGGAACAGTTATCTTTTATAAAACCTAATATCAATGAGTATATCGTTGATAGTTTTTCAGCGGAATCGTTATGTAAGGATAGCGAAAGAAAAAGGATAGAAGAAAAATATACAGAGTGTCTTGAATTGACAGAAAAATTCAATCGGCAAAGTGTTAGTTATCAGTTGAGTAAAAAAGCAATATTACATAGTTGGCTCAAGTACAAGGAAGGGTTTTCTGCTGATTTGGTTAATATTTTGCTTGATGAAATGGGTGCTAAGCCGGGAGATTTAGTGATGGATCCCTTTTTGGGATCTGGAACAACAGCACTTGTATGTAACATGCGTGGAATAAATAGCATAGGCTTTGATATATTACCTACATCAAATGTAGCAATTAAAGCAAAATCTGATGTTTATAATTATGATATTGATGAGATTAAGAAACTTGTAAGCGAAATAGAATCATTATCCGTACCGGATGGGTATACAAAAAAGACACCCTATATAAAAATTACTGAATACGCATATCCAGAGGAAACCGAGAAGTATTTAGCCTATATATTAGAATGGATAGATGGGAAAGGATATTCTGCGGAAGCTCGTAATCTGCTTGTGCTATGTATAGTTAATTCTTTAGAGAGATGTAGCTATACGACAAAAGCAGGACAGTATTTAGGGTGGGATTCAAGATCGCTAAAGGTAAAGTATGCGAACGAGGAAAGGGCAAAAAAGGGTCAAAAGCTATTGCCACCTAAGACAGTCAGAGAAGAGATAGAACCTATAGATCAGACAGTTTTAGATGAATTAAAACATTGCCTTGATGATATTACGCTCATCCAAAAAAACAAGAAAGAAGATATAACGGCATCTATTGAGTATGTAAATGATAGTGTATTATATAATCTTCCGGAAATGGATGATAATATACTGAAAGGTGTTATAACATCTCCTCCATATTGCAATAGATACGATTATACAAGAACATATGCCCTTGAATTGGTGTATTTGGGATTGGATGAGCAAGGTGTAAAAGACTTAAGACAATCGTTGTTGTCTTGTACTGTTGAAAGCCATTCAAAGATGGAGGCTCTTAAGAATTATTATAAAAAAATAGGGCAGGAGGAAAGGTACAATTACATAGTTAAAACTATAAAGGAAAATGGTCCGTTAAACGAAGTGATAACTGCATTAAATATTCGAAAAGATCACGGTGACTTAAACAATAATGGAGTCATCAGAATGGTAGAAGGATATTTTACTGAGTTGGCATTCATTTATGCAGAATTATATAGGCTATGTAAATCGGGAGCAACAGTAGCTTTTGTGAATGATAATGTAAGATACGGCGGTGAGGTTATCCCCGTAGATTTTATTTCCTCTTCATTGGCAGAGCAGTTTGGATTTAATGTAGATAAGGTATATTGTTTAAAACAACAAAAGGGAAACAGCAGTCAACAGATGGCTAAATTTGGACGAGTAGCATTAAGAAAAAGTATTACGATTTGGACAAAACCATAAGGTTTTAAGACGATCACTCAAAACGAAGAGTGATCGTTTTTTTATAATGATAATTGCGGTAGGCTAATCAAAGCTTATGGTCGGAAAAGATACGCTTATTTCTTCAAGGGAACTAATATATTGTTCGGTAGAAGCAAGTAGTTTTCTGATGAGAATGAGTTCATCAGGATCACCGGACATTTTAAGCAGAGGAATCTTGCTAAAATCCGATTCAATCATTTTGAGAATACGTGCGGAAAAGGAGCTGTCAGATGGTTTATTCTTTACAAGAATTGGAATAAGAGTAGCTTCTATCCATTCCTCAAACCTGTAAGGCCAACGTTTGAAAGAATCATGACTCTTTGCAAAATCGATATATGCATCTCTGAATTCTGAATTGCATTTTTGGTATAAGTGATTAACGGCATCAGAGAAAACATAATCTATCGATGATAACAATTCGGAACTGTCAATATCATAGAAATATGAATTGTCAAAATCCGGTAGTAAAGGCTCACACTCAAAAAATATTCTATAGTAACCATAATACTTGGCATATGGTAGATATGAACACAGAATTTGGTTTACAGTTTTCTTATAGTGAGTGTCATTAGCCAAATCAGTTAACACAGTAAGAAATAGAGCAGGTAACTGTTCGATTATTTCGTTCTCTGATCCCCATAGCATCTCCCAGTAGGAATTAAACTCTAAACTTTCTTTTAATGCGTCACGGATGCAATCTTGAATAAGATAGGGATTTCTTTTTTCTGTAATAACGCATCTGCATACACGCCCTATCATTTTAGGTTCATATTTGTATATTGAACGGTGAGACAGTTTTCTAACGCTTATCTCGTGCGATATACGGTCTGAACAGTTCTTATATATAAAATCCTTAGTTCCTTCTAAATTCATATTAACCTCCGACTATGGGGTAAAAATTTTGCTAAAAATCATTATTTTCACCCAATTTACACCCCCTACAGTATGCCATATACTATACCCAGAATCAAGTGATTCTTGCATGCAAAACGTTGATCAACAGTAACTTAATTGGTGGATGCGACCAAGAACGGCATCAGAAAGAAAAGATTATGAGGTAATAAAAATGGCTTTAAAGAAATTATCACAGTTTGAAAGATTCGATGCAGAAGGATTTTTCGCAAATTTGAGCTTAGGTGCAGTTGGACAGTCTGAGTGGAAGGATTTTACAACTGGTGAACACAAGGGAACGAAGGTTGAGGTTGTAATCATCGGTGATAAGCATAATTACAATTCAACGAACGGACAGCAGATCAGTAACATATACGAGAAGCTTACTGTAAAGGTGCCGAAAGATGTTGATGTACCTATGAATTCTCACGTGCGCCTTGTTAATGTCTATGCAACGGTATATGGAAATTACCGCAATCAGCTCTCGGTAACCGCAGATGATATTGAGGTAATTAAGAAGTAGGAGAACCGGAGCCTCCGGCTCGTAAGAGCCGGGGCGAGGTGCTCTCGGGCTTAGTATTACCCCGAGAGTGAAACTGTTACAAGCGAGAGCCTATGCGGTTTTTTCGCTTGTAACAGAACCTATATTTGTTACAGCGACAGGAGGAATGCACATGGCGGATACAGTTAGCAGATCATGGTTTGCAGTCTTTCCTAATCCGGAACAGCACGGATATACAGGTACACCGGAAGAGATTATCGAAAAGCTTAAAGAAGAGTGGATATCTGGGAATCAGCTCCGCAAAGGTTGGTGGGGATATTGTATTTCAGCTAAAGGTCTTCCTCATGTTCATATGGTTCTTGAAGACTCAGGATCATGTAGATTTACTAAAGTAAAAAAAGCATATCCAACAGCTCATTTAGAACCGACTAAAGGAAATAAAAAGCAGGTGCTTCAATATATCCATAAAGAACCACCATACGATGAAAAGGGTGAGCAGGTGCTTGTTTACACTTCATATGGGAATATCGAAGGAAATAAGCGTTATGCGGTTTCAAATACCAATGATACCCTTGCAACGATAGAGATGCTTATAGAAGAAGGAATGACACCTAACCAGATTATGGCGGAGGATATCAGGCTCAGAAGAGAAGAGGGTTTGATCCGCAAATGTTATTTTGCAAAACGTTATAAGGAAACTCCACCAATCAGGGAGGTAAAAGTAATCTGGCATTGCGGAGAATCTGGAAGTGGAAAATCTTATTCATATATTGATCTTTGCGAAAAATACGGAGATGACAATGTATATTTCTTTTCTGATTACGCTAATAGAGGTGTGGGCGGTTTTGACGGATACAACGGCGAACCATACTTATTCATGGATGAACTAAAAAAAGACTCTTTACCGTTTGAATTGCTTCTTATGATTGCTCAAGGATATAGATCACAGATTCATTGTAGGTATAGTAATTGCTTTGCGTTATGGTCCGAGGTTCATATTACAAGCATTTTCTCACCAGAAGATATATATGGTGGAATGGTTAGTATGGAGAACCAAAAGAAGGATACTATCAAACAGCTTCTTAGACGTATTTCAAAGTATGTATATCACTTTAAGCAAGGTGATGATTATAAAACATTTGAGCTTGAAGGTGATCAGTATAAGGATTTTGATGATCTGAAACAACGTGCTACCGGAGAAGAATGGATGCAGGTAGATGATGCTACAGATTTACCATTTGATTAACGGAGGTAATTGTTTTGAAAAAAAATCAGAGATTTAAAGCTGGAATTGAAAGGATGAAGCATAATAAACTTCTAATTTTGATTCCGGTGTTGTATGTAGCTTTAATGGTGTTGGGGATGATCGTGTTAAAGAATCTTTTACAGGAAATGGGAAGTCCGTATTCAGGAAAGGTATTTGAGATCGTGTTATATGTTTTCACTGCGGAAATGATCTTTGTAGGAGTGTTCGGGATCATACAGTTTCTTGGAAAGCCTTTTGGAAGTAAGAAGATTGAAGGTGAACTTCTGGACATAGGATTTACTGATAATGAAGGTGAATCTCCTATGCTTATTTCAAGAACCAAAGATAAAAACGGAATGATTTTTGAGTTTTACTCTCCAAGAATTCCTTTTGTAAGATATGAAGATCACATAGCAGAAATAGAGACAGCTTTGAATATTAAGATTGTCGATGTATTACCCGGAAAAGATAAGCAACATACAGTTATTAAGGCAGTAAATGGCAATGGAGGAAAGAAAAATATGATTTTGTGGAATGATGAATATTTAAGCAATGATGATTTTGTTCTGGTACTCGGAGAAAGCTATTTCGGAATTGAAAGTATCGATATATCTACAACGCCTCATGTACTTATAGGAGGTGGATCGGGATCAGGCAAATCAAAGTTATTAAAGCTTCTGCTTATGGAAGCCAAAAAGAAAAATGCAATCATATATCTCTCTGACTTCAAAGGGGGATTAGATTACCCGGCTATATGGCATAAAGCTTGTCATATTATCACGGAACCCGAAGAACTTGATAAACAGCTTGAAAGAATCTTACAGATAATGGAAGAAAGAAAACATTTGCTTGTTGATGCAGGAACACCGAACATTGCAGAGTATAACAAGAAAACAGGATCGGATTTAAGCAGGATTATTGTAGCTTGTGATGAAATTGCAGAGGTGCTTGATAAGACTGGACTTGATAAAGATCAGAAAGCTTTAATCGGTCAGATTGAAAGCAAGTTTTCAACAATAGCTCGTCTGGGAAGAGCTTTTGGAATTCATCTGATGTTTGCTACACAGAGACCGGATGCAGATGTATTAAAAGGTCAGATCAAGAATAATATCGGATATAGAATCTGCGGTAGAGCTGACAAAGTGCTTTCCCAGATTATTCTTGATAATTCAGAAGGGGCAGAAAAAATCTCTCCTAATGATCAGGGTATGTTTCTGACAAATACCGGAGTTTTATTCAAGGCTTATTATGTAGAAGATGATTGCTTAGAAGGAGTCGATTATGATGGAGAAACCGGAGATTAAAGATAAGCCGACACTCACAATAGAAGAAGCTGCTTGCCTGTATAACATAGGCGAGCATAAGTTAAGAGAATTAACGGATTCTGATAATTGTAGCTTTGTTTTATACGTAGGTCGTAAGCGTTTAATCAAGAGAAAACAGTTTGATGATTATATTTCAAAATCATTTTCGATTTAGAGTGTTGGAAGAAAGCTGATGTGCTATAATGATGGCAGTCAGCTTTCTGTCGTTTATGAGAAAGGAGATAATCAAAATGGCAGAAAGAAGAAAAGACTCTAAAGGCAGAGTGCTTAAAGAAAACGAAGTACAGAGAAGTGACGGATCGTATATGTACCGCTGGAGGACAGCGGATCATGAGAGACATACAATTTATGCTCCGACTTTGGATGAACTCAGAGAAAAAGAGCAGAAGGTCTTACGTGATAAAAGCGATGGAATAAAGACCGGATCAAAATCAACTCTCAATGACGTATATGATTTGTGGGTACAACTCAAAAAGGGGTTGAAAGATAATACCTTTATGAACTACCAGTACATGTACGAGCAATTCTGTAGAGATGATATCGGACAGCTTAAAATCGTAACTTTAAAGAGATCAGATATCAGAAGGTTCTATAATAGACTGATAGATGAAAGATGCTTAAAGATCGCTACCGTTGATAATATTCATACGGTGTTGCATCAGGTTTTAGATGTAGCTGTTGAAGATGGATATCTCAGAAACAATATTTCTGATAATGCGCTTAAAGAATTAAAACAGTCAAGGAATCTCTTTACTGAGAAGAGAAAAGCTTTGACGGTGCAGGAACAGGAATTATTTGTAAACTTCCTTAAGAATAATGTTCAGTATAATCACTGGTACCCGATTTTTACTTTAATGTTAGGAACTGGTTTGCGTGTTGGTGAGGCTGTAGGACTTCGTTGGGAAGATGTTGATTTCGAGAATAATTCAATCAGCATCAATCATACGTTGATTTACTACAATCATGCAGAAGGCGGATGTTACTTTGGAGTGAATACACCTAAGACAAAAGCCGGAGAACGGACAATTCCTATCATTGAAAGTGTGAAAGAGGCACTCGAACAGGAAAAGGAGTATCAAAGATTAGCAGGAATCAAGTGTACTGCAAGAGTAGATGGATTTACCAATTTTATCTTTGTAAATCGCTTCGGAAATGTTCAGCATCAGGGAACGTTAAATAAGGCTCTTCGTAGGATCATTAGGGACTGCAATCAAGAGGTACTTGATAAAGCAAAGGACAATGAAAAAGTGATCCTGCTTCCGAAGTTTTCCTGTCACACTCTAAGGCATACGTTTACAACACGTCTTTGCGAGTCTGGAATCAATATCAAGGTGATCCAGTCGGTTCTTGGTCATTCAGATATCAGTACAACATTAGATATCTATGCAGATGTAACCAAAGATTTAAAGAGAGCTGAGATGGAGCATTTTGATGATTTTATGAAGAAAAAGAAGGATGCTATCTAATACACCCAGTTTACACCCGACTTACACCCGATTTATGAAAACAGGTGTAAATCTATGAGAAGAGACAGAGATAAGGGATGTGATTAAGGCAGTAAATGAGCGTATCTGAGAAGTAGTGCAAAACTATGAATGAGCCGGGGAGGATTTCCCGACACTTAAATCTATTCAGTAAGAAATGGCGTAGAATCAGCGGTTACAAGTAGGCAAGGTCAAAATATGTACGGCTTTAGGTTGTGAAATCAGCGATATTGTGGAGCTAAAAGACCTGTAAAGACCTGGGAGTGAGATTCAAAGGGAGGTTCTTATGCTACGTGAAATGAACTGTATTTTGGCAATAAGCCAAATGGGGAGCTTTTCGAAGGCAGCGGAGAGCTTGTACATATCACAGCCTGCCCTAAGTGCGACGGTCAAGAAATTAGAAGCTGAGCTGGGAACACAGCTTATAGACAGAAGCACCAATCCTGTGCAGATAACAGAAGCTGGAAAAGTGTATCTTGAGTCTGTTCAAAAGATACTGACGATCCAGAAAGAAACGCAATCTTATTTTGATAGCCTAAGGGACCTGGAAGAAGGAAGCATCAGTATCGGAACGACCACCTTCTATTGCTGCTACACTCTTCCCAAGCACCTTGTGCCCTTTAGACAGCGTTATCCCAAGATTGATTTTAATCTTATAGAATCAGTAAGTAATGAGAAGCTTTCTGAGATGCTGATCGAGGGAAAGCTTGATGTTGTCCTTACTTCCAGCCCTATTGGATTTGAAAATGTAGAGAAACACTTTTTTAATAAGGAGCAGCTGATCTTGGCTGTACCTGAGAAGTATGATGTGAACAAAAAGCTTTCGAAGTACGCCTTAACAGCTGATGACATCTTAAATCACAAGCAGCGAAAAAAGGATTGTCCATCAGTTAGTTTAAAAGAGTTTAAGGATATTCCTTATATTTCACTCAGGCAAGGAAGTGACTTGTATAACAGGGCTGGTCAGCTTTTTGAAAATGCCAAGGTGAGGCCAAAGATCAATATGTATCTAGACCAGATGCCTACCACGTACTACATGGCGTACTACGGCTTTGGATTTGCTATTATCAGAGACACAACACTTCACATGGTCACATCCTCTGAAAATGATGGGCATAAGCTGATATTTTACAAGATAGACGACCCTTTAGCAGAAAGAGAAATAGATTTTTTCATACGAGATCATAAGTATATGTCACCTGCATTGAAAGCTTTTTTAACCTATACAGATGGAGTTGCCAAAGAAAACAAAAGGTAGAAGTGGTCTATAGTATTGCTTATTAAAGAGCGGCAAAGAGCTGCTCTTTTTTTGTTGTCATAAAAAGGCATATAAGTTTTTGATTATAAGGTTCATAAAATATAACTATTTCACAAAGCCGGTAATAGAGGCATATACTCAACAACAAGCAAGGGGAACAGAGATGGAACCTAAGTATTAGAGATCAAAAGGAGGAGCATTATGATTAGATCGATTTTGAAAAAAGTATTTGCACTTGCAGTGACGGGAACAATGTTGACAGCAATTCTTACAGGTTGTGGTAGCACACCTGAAGCGTCAGTTGGTGAAGATAAGCCGGCAGAAGATACAACCGAAGTTGCTGAAAAGGAGCCAGCTACTGGTGATGTAAAGAAGATCAAGCTTGGAATTGGTAATGCCGCAGCGCCATGGTGCTACTTAGATGAAAATGAAAAAGAAGCCGGTTATGACTATGATGTATTACTTCTTGTTCAGGAGAAGCTTAAGGATAAATACGAATTTGAATTCATACCAGATGCAGTTCAGAACCTCATAGTTGGACTTGATACAGGTGCCTACGACATGGTAGTTCACCACTGGGGCTACAACAAGGAACGAGCAGAAAAATATCTTTACGCAGAGGAAGGTGATTTCTACATCAATTACTTTGTAGTTGGTTATCCAGAAGGAACTACAGATATTACAGATCTTGAGAGCTGCGCAGGTAAGACAGCAGTTACCATGAGCGGAATCATGTCAGATATCATCCTTCAGAATTGGAATGAAGAACATCCTGACAAGCAGATCGAAATTGCTTATGTAGACAACGAAGAAGCAATCGCAACAGGAATCAGAAACGGACTATATGATTTCTACGTAGTTTCTCAGTACGACATCACAGTATTTAACGATCACTTTGACAATCTTCTTATTTGTTCTGAGAGCAAAGACGATTGGATCAAGTCAGATAACCCTGGAATCTTTTTCCTTTATAGCAAGGAGCAGAAAGAACTTCAGGAGGACATCGATAAGGCACTTGTAGAACTTAGAGAAGACGGAACCCTTAGCAAAATGTGTATAGAAAGATTTGGTCAGGACTTTAGTTCACCTGAACTGGCATCAGAATAACATCCTAAATATAAGGAGTAAGGCCTATGTTTACATGGAATCGCTTTTTTGAAATATTTCCCAAGATCATAGTTAAGTTTCCAGTGACGCTTCAGATCGTTCTGGTTACATACCTGATCGCCATACTTTTGGGAAGTGTATTGGCTATAGTAAGGATCAAAAAGATTCCTGTTATAAATCAAGTAGTGAGTCTACTGATCTCCTATGTCAGATGCACACCGGTAATATCTCAGCTATTTGTTGTATATTTCGGAGTTCCAATGATAGTGACAGCGCTAGGTATTAACTCGAAGGTTATCGACAATCTAGTCTATGTGTATATAGCTTTTGGCATCAATACAGGATGCTTCTTGGCAGAGATAATCAGAAGTGCGATTCAGGCTGTTCCTTTTGGACAGACTGAAGCAGGTAGAAGCATAGGCCTTACCAATTTTCAGACATTTACCGCCATAATCGTACCTCAGGCGGTACACATAGCACTACCGATGCTTGGTACCTCTTTTGTCCTATTATTCAAGGCTACTGCACTGGCATACATGGTAGGCGTCATGGATATGATAGGTAAGGTCAAATCCCTTGGAGCAGTATCTGGCCATACACTTGAAGGTTATCTGGCTTGTGCTCTGGTATTTGCCATCATCAGCTTATCAATGGAGCAGGTGTTTAATCTTATCAACAAGCAGATGAGCTTCGGTAAGTTAAGGAAGGCGGTGAGGAAATGATCAACGGACAGTTCTTTATCATGTGTCTCAAAACTGCTATAGCAAATATCCCAACAAACCTTATCTTGAGCGCAGCTACATTTGTGATTTCCATAGTGATAGGTGCTCTGATGGCTATGGCAAGAGTATACAAGGTTCCAGTCCTTGACCGCATAATTCCTGTGCTTCTGGCACTTGGAAAGGCACTTCCTACAAACCTTGTGCTTTTGGTCACGCTCATTCTTTATACCAATAACTTCAAGGCTATCACAGGATTTCTGGGATTAGACGTCAATATAAAAGACGTAAGTCTCAACTATATGGCTATCGTAGCCCTGGTGATCTGCGAGCTTCCGGCAATCTCAGAGGTTATCAGAAGCGGACTGATATCTGTAAAGACAGGTCAGTACGAAGCGGGGTACGCCATTGGTCTTACGAAGGCCCAGACCTTTTTTAACATCATATTACCCCAAGTGATCAAGGTGATAATACCACCTCTTACAAACGAGATACTGGTGTTATTCAAGACCACAGCTCTTGTGAGTGTTGTTGGCGTTTTGGACATTATGAATAGTGCCTACGTGGCAGCAGGTGCTGCTTACTGTTACCTTGAAGCGTATCTGGCAGCTTCATTGGTGTTCTGGGCAATAGGCTTTCTCATTGAAACCTTCAGTAGAAGAGTTGAGTTCCATTTTTCCATTGGCAGGAAATTAGTGGCCTGAAAAGAAATTGCGAAAAGAGGGAAAAGATATGGCAGTTTTGGAAGTAAGGAATATTAAAAAAGTTTTTGGAGATCATGCAGTACTTAGGGACGTGAACCTGGATGTATCTAAAGGTGATGTGAAGGTGATACTTGGACCTAGTGGTTCTGGTAAGACAACCTTTCTAAGATGTCTTAACCTCTTGGAACGCCCCGATTCTGGAACAATGAAATTATCAGATCAGCAATATGATCTTACACATATTACGTCAAAAGAGATATTGGATATCAGAAGAAAGACATCCTTCGTTTTTCAAAATTACAATCTCTTTGCTAATAAAAACGTGCTTACAAATGTAACGCTTGGTCTGACCATGGCAAGGAAAATGCCAAAGGATGAGGCAGAAGATATAGGTATAAAGCTACTTGACCGAGTGGGACTTAAGGATAAATATCATTTATTTCCTGAGCAGTTATCAGGAGGAATGCAGCAAAGAGTTGGCATTGCCAGGGCCATGGCAGTAAATCCTGAAGTGATCTTATTTGATGAACCCACAAGTGCTCTTGATCCGGAGATTATTGGAGATGTCCTTGGAGTAATGAAAGAGTTTGCCCAGGACGGAGTCACCATGGTTGTTGTTACACATGAAATGGGATTTGCAAGAGAGGTAGCCAATGAAGTTATTTTCATGGCTGATGGATTAGTGGTAGAAAAAGGATCACCTGACCAGATTTTTGATGATCCAAAGGAAGAGCGTACTAAAGCGTTTCTTTCAAGAATCTTAACAGCATCAAATAAATGATGGGAGGTAGGTGCAATGAAAAAATTTACTGTTACAATTTCAAGACAGTTTGGTAGTCTGGGTCGTCCAATCGCGCGTGAGTTGTCAGAGAAACTGGGGGTTGAATATTATGACCGTGACATTGTTGAAATGACAGCTGAGAAGCATGGAATTTCCCTAAAGGAAGCAAGTAACCTGGAGGAAAAGGCTTCAAATTGGGGATTTATGAGATTTCCACTTGGCTTTGGTACAACTGCTAGCCAAGATCGAATTTTTAAGACAGAGTCAGAGATCATAAAAGAGCTTGCTGAAAAAAACAGCTGCATCATCGTTGGACGCTGTGCAGATGCAATCTTAGGTGATCATGATAACAACATTAACATTTACATCTGTGCACCTTACGAAGATAGGATAGTTAACTGCGTCAATGACCTTGGAATGGATGTTAAGCAGGCCAAGAGAATGATATCAGAAGTGGATAAGGCAAGAGACGCTTACCACATGCGCTATGTAAAATATCATCCTAATGATCCAGATCACATTGATCTTATGGTCAACAGTTCTTTATTTGGAGTTCATGGAACAGCAGACTTTTTGGCAGAAGTTATCAAAAGAAAATTTGATGACAAGAGCGCGGTTTCAAAGAAATAGGCATGGGGAGAAAGAAGAATGAGTAGATTAAAAACATTGATCATCGGAAGTAAAGATCGCTATGAAAAATATCTTCCTGAAGATTCTGAGGTGGCTCATACATCTGAAAAATATTACTGCGATAGAGGAGCAACAGATGAAGAAATCTTAAATACTTGCAGAGATGCTGATTTTATAGCTGCTGATCCAATGACCGTAGTCAGTGGGAATCTGATCCGTCAGATGCCTAATCTTAAAGTCATTCATTCGGAAGGTGTAGCATTTAACCTTTTTGACTTGGAGGTTGCCAAAAAGTGTGGTGTATACGTTTGCAATTGCAAAGGCATCAATGCAGGAGCTGTTGCTGAACAGGCAATATTGCTGATGCTGGGGCTTTTGAGAAACGTAACAGTATACGACAGAGCAGTTAGAGAAGGTAAGCAGATACAGATAAAAGAAAAGACCATGGTAGAAGGAATGGCTGAACTTTGCGATATGAAGGTTGGCCTTGTCGGTCTTGGAGATATAGGAATGGCAACGGCTGAAAGGCTCGCGGCCTTTGGGGCGAAGGTTTATTACAACTCAAGGCACAGACGTCCTGAGAGCGTCGAAATGGACCTTAAGATAAGCTACCTTCCTCAGGATGAGCTTTTAAGCACCTGCGACATCATCAGCCTTCACACAGCTGTCACTCCTGAGACAGTTGGGATGGTAAATGATGAGTTTTTTGCCAAGATGAAAAAAGGGGCATATCTGATAAATACAGCAAGAGGAGATCTTGTTGATAATGAAGCACTGATAAAAGCGCTTAAATCCGGAAAGCTTCGCGGAGCAGGGCTCGATACTATAGCTCCTGAGCCAGTGCTTTCTGACAATCCCATACTCAATATGCCAAAGGAGTGTATGGAAAAAGTCATTCTTTCACCACACATTGCTGGAATCACTACTGACACATTCCTTAGATCACACAGCCTGATCTGGGAAAGCTTTGATGATGTTATGAAGGGTAAAAAACCTTTCAACGTCGTAAATGGGCTGTAGGTGGAGGAGCTTATGAAAAGGCTTATCAAGAACGTAAATGTATTTGACGGTAGAGCAGAGGCTCTTAGAGAAGACTGTACGGTCGTCATAGAAGATAACCTGGTAAAGGAGATAATTCAGGAAGAGGTTTCAGAGGAAGCTTTTGACGAAGTTATAGATGGGAAGGGCATGACAGCCATGCCTGGTATGATCGATGCCCATGTTCACTTGGGACATTTTTTCTCTGATACCTATTCACCGGCAGAGGACATGGATTTTGGAGCGGTAGCTTCTGCTGCTGTGGCAAAAGAAATCCTTATGGCCGGATTTACTACCATCCGTGATGCAGGTGGCGTAGTCATGGGAATGAAAAAGAGCTTTGATAATAAGCTTCTTCCTGGCCCTCGTATCTTTCCTAGCAATTCTGCTATTTCTCAGACATGCGGACATGGCGATAGTTTGGGACATTTCCGAAGAGATATCCAATATCAGATTCCAACCTTTAGCGTGCTTGCTGATGGCGCAGATGAGGTGAGACGAGCTGTAAGAGAACAACTTTACAAGGGCGCTTCTCAGATCAAGATCATGGCTGGCGGCGGTTGTACTTCCAAGCATGATCCGCTTATGACTCAGCAGTTTAGTCTTGAGGAAATGAAGGCAGCAGTAGAGTCTGCAAGGGATTATGGAACCTATGTCATGGCCCATCTTTATACTCCTGCTTCTATCAAAAGAGCTATAAAAGCTGGAGTAAGGAGCTTTGAACACGCACACATGATGGATGATGAGTGCGCAAGATTGCTGTCTTCAGAGGAAGCTTTTGTGGCTCCTATGCCTCAGCTATCCAAGATGTTTCCTGAAGGCACCAAGAATATAAATCCCAAGGTTGCTCTGGTAAAAGACCATGAGAGCGACGCCACAGAGCTGATAAATAAGTATGATCTAAAGATCGTATTTGGTACAGATCTGATGCTATTTGATACTGAAATGAAGATGACAGATTATAAGGCACCTGAGAGCCTTGATCTGACTTTTTATAAAGAGAGATTTGGAAGTTATAAAGGACTTCTCGCAGCAACAGGTAATTGCAATGACCTGCTTGCTATGTCTACTTATATAAGCCCGTATCAGGAAGGAGAGATAGGCGTATTAGAGGAAGGTTCATATGCAGATCTTTTACTGGTTGATGGTAATCCGGTAGCAGATCTTGGAATCTTGGCTGACACCGATAATATCAGACTTATCATGAAAGATGGCGACATCTATAAAAATACTATAGCAGGGGAGAAGAGTCATGGTTAATGAAGAATATTTGAAAATGTTACAGCATAAATCAGTTATAAGAGAGTTAAGCGAGTATGCCACAGCCAGAGGCAAAGAGATAGGTTATGAAAATGTTTTCGACTTTAGCCTTGGAAATCCAAGTGTGCCTTGCCCTGAGGAATATACTGAGGCTGTTATTGATATGTATGAAAAAGAAAATCCTATGGCAATTCACAGCTATAGCCCATCTCTTGGACTTGATAGCGTAAGGGAGACAATTGCTCAGAGCCTTAACAAAAGGTTTGGCATGGACTATGAGATGAAACATATCTTTATGACTAGTGGAGCTGCAGGAGCTCTGGCACACGCTGTTCGTGCCGTCACGTGTCCTGGAGATGAAGTAGTTACTTTTGCTCCATTTTTCCCTGAGTACATGCCATACATTAACACTACGGGAGCTAAACTGAAGGTAGTTCCTGCAGATACAGAAAAGCTCCAGATCAATTTCTCAGCTTTGGAGGAGATATTTACGGACAAGGTCACTGCTCTTTTGGTAAACTCCCCAAACAATCCAAGTGGAATGGCGTTAAATGAAGAGACTGTCAAAAAGCTCGCAGATCTTCTATATAAAAAGCAGGAAGAATACGGACATGATATCTTCCTTATAAGTGACGAGCCTTATAGAGAGATTATATTTAAGGGAGCTGAATGCCCGTATATCTCAAGGTTCTACGACAATACGATCTCCTGCTATTCTTTTTCTAAGAGTCTTAGTCTTCCTGGTGAGCGAATTGGATACGTGGCAGTTAATCCAAAAGCTAATTCTGGAGACAAGATTGCTGCAATGTGTGGCCAGATCAGCAGAGGAATAGGCCATAACTGTCCATCGACAACATCTCAGCTTGCAGTTGCCAAGGTGATCGATGAAACCAGTGACCTGTCTGTTTATGAGACCAACATGAATTTGATCTATGACACGCTGGTAAAACTTGGCTTTGAAGTAGTTAAGCCAAGTGGAACATTCTATATTTTTCCGAAAGCGCTGGAGGATGATGCCGTTGCGTTTTGCAAAAAGGCCATGAAGTATGATCTGATCCTTGTGCCATCAGATAGCTTTGGATGCCCAGGATACTTTAGGATGGCATATTGCATTGATACTGAAAAGGTAAAACGTGCCCTTCCTGTACTTGAGAAGTTTGTAAAAGAGGAATACGGAAAATAAGTGGCCTCTTTTGATATGTGGTTTTTAGACGGTTATACTTACAACTAAATATTTAGGACATTACAAGAAAATAAGCCTTATCAAGCGGAAAGTTTGATGGGGCTTTTTTTGTTAATTCGCATCTAGGAGGAAAAGACATGAAGATCAAAGAGCAGCAGTATACATTACCTACAGGCGAGATCGTAACTTCCTTGCAGACAGAGATTTCATGGAAGTTGAGACTCCTATGCTTGTTGAGAATGCGGGCGGCGCTGCTGCAAGACCTTTCCTCACACATTACAACGCACTTGATGAGGAGAGAAAGCTTCGTATCTCTCTTGAGCTTTACCTTAAGAGACTTATCGTCGGCGGTATGGAGAGAGTCTTCGAGATCGGACGTGTATTTAGAAACGAGGGTACAGATACAAGACACAATCCTGAGTTCACACTTATGGAGCTCTACCAGGCATATACAGACTATGAGGGAATGATGGAGCTTACAGAGTCCATGTTCCGTTATCTTGCTGAGAAGGTTTGCGGTACAACACAGATTCCTTACGGAGATAACATCATAGATCTTGGCAAGCCATTCGAGCGTCTTACAATGAACGACGCTATCAAGAAGTATGCAGGCGTTGACTTCGACGCTGTTAAGACAGACGAAGAGGCCAAGGCTATTGCTAAGGAGAAGGGCGTTGAGTT
>JAEEGK010015998.1_pt1 | contig 16542 bp, 13 predicted proteins | sample 8958771 | NCBI WGS metagenome assembly JAEEGK01 (sample SAMN16246547, study PRJNA631951) | gut metagenome | biome: gut microbiome; feature: rumen; material: SC-attached | host: Bos | place: Iran: Karaj | collected 2018-10 | reverse complement strand
ATTTTATGAATTATATAACAGAGAAGATAGAAAGAATACAAAAATTATTAATGAAACTAATTTTAATGAGATATTTACATTTCAATTAATGTAAAAAACCAAAAAAATTATGAGTAACATTATTAATCATTAAACAACATAAATAAAAAACATATATTATTAAAAAATATTTGTTTAAAAATTAAATATTTTCTGTTTAAAAAAAATTACCAAAAAAAAATATCTTAAAAAAATCTGTAAAAAACAATATAAAAAAATGTCAGAAGAAGAAGTAAAAAAGGAAGAACAAGAACATAAAGAAGATGAAGAAAAAAAAGATGTAGATTGGGAAGAACAAGCTTCAGATGATGAAGAAGAATTAGAAAATGATAAAGAAAAAGAAAATTCAGAAAATAAAGAAAATAAGCCAAAAAGAGAAAAAATAAAAAAAATTAATGGTGAAATTATGATAACTAAATTAGACGAATATATTGAACCTCCAAAAGAGGTAAAGGAAGCAAAAGGTGATGTTAGAGACGCAAATAGATATAATTTTGGTGCATTAATTAATAAAGATGAAGAAAGTGAAGAAGAAGAAGAAAAAAATGAAAATGAAAAAGAAAAAAAAGAAGAAGAAGTTAAAGTAGAAGAAGAAGAAACTAAAAAAAAAAAGAAAAAAAAAGCTAAACAAAATAAAAAAGAAGAAGATGATTATGATTTAGATGAAGTTTTAGCAGAATTTGGTGTTGATGTTAAAAATGTTGAAGAAGAGAAAAAAGAAAATAAACCTAAAAAAGAAAAGAAAGCTAAAGAAGAAAAAAAAGATGATGAAGATAAAAAAGAAGAAAAAAATGAAGAAAAAAATGAAGAAAAAAAGAAAAAGAAAGATAAAAAACCTAAAAAAAATAATAGAATGGCTGGTTTAAAAAAAGAAATGGCAGAAAGACAAAAAGAAGTTAAAAATAAAAGAAAACCAGATAATAAATAAATTAAATAATTTTTTTTAATTTATAATGAAAAAAATTATTATGTTTAAACAATTAATTGAAAAAAGAGAAATAACATTTATTTTAAACTTTTGTATATATTTAAAGAAATTGTCAAATTATAATTCATTTAGATAAAAAAATTTTTAAAAGAAAAAATCAAATTAAAAAAATTTAAATATATAATATTAAAATAAAAAATACAAAAAGAATAATTTACTTAGGTTTCTTCTTCTTTTCATTATCAACAAGATATCTCATTCCAATTTTAGTTTGATACTTTCCAGCATCCATACTTCCTTTACTCCAATCATATCCAATTGAATAAGCAAAAATATCTCCACTTGCAGAATAATCACAAGCAGTAATAGGAGCTTTATCACTTGTATTACCTTGTCTTAATCTACTCTTAGCATCTTTATCCCAAAAAATATAAGAACCATCTCCTCCAACTGTAGCAAAAGTACCATAAACAGGATTAAAAGCAATATCATTAACAGGATAAACTAAAGGAGGATTTGTTTGATTGTTTCTATGACATCTAAATGCAAAATCTTCCTTTGTTGTTATACAATTGGCTTCATTTAATTGAGGTTGAACATTTAAATTCACATATTTAATTGCTACTCTTCCTTCAATTGAACCTTCTGCAAATCCATTTCCTTCAGGAAAACAACAAACTCTTCTTGTTTGAAATTTTAAATGACTTTCAAATAAAACTTCAGGTGAAAATTGTTGATTTTGTAATTTTTGCAAATTAAAATATGCCATTACTCTTTCACTTAAACCTACAACTAATAAATTCCCAACAGTACTCATAGTATATATTTTATTTTTAAATTGATATGATAAAACAGGATTATTTGACCTAAAATCCCATACATTTAATTTACCATCCCAACCTCCAGTTAAACCAATATTATAATTTGAATTATAGACAATATCCTTTAATCCTAAGTCATGTTTTCCAATTATATTTTTTTGATTTTGTTGAATATCAATACAAGAAAATTCACCATCTGCAGCTCCTACTAATAATTTACCTGTTGTTCCTAACCAACAGACTGATAAAATTGGACATTGATATTGATTTTGATATACTTGATTTGAAGAACACCAATTCTTTTGAGCTTGTTGATATGTTATATTCCATGCTCTTATTTTACAATCCCATCCTCCACTTGCTAATATATTGTTTGTTTTTGAAGGAAAAAAACGAAGCATTGATACTGAATCGTCTAGTTGTTCTCTTACGAAAGTATCTTGGAGCATTGCATTTGAATTATTGTCCATTTTTTTAAATTTAATATTTTTTTTTTGGGTAATATATTTTTTTTTATTTTGATTATTAATTTTGAGATTATAAATTTTATGGATATTTTATTTTATTTTTAAATTGAAAAAAATATAATTTAAAATGATTTTTTCTATATATAATACTATAAATTAAGTTATTATTAAAATTTTTAAGATAAAAGATCGATTAATATTTCATATTTTAATTGTTAATTATATTATTCTATGAATTATTTCATATATATCATAATTTTCAGAAAATTTTTCTGATATTCTTGAATTTTGATAATTAAATATATATATTAATTTAGGTAATATATTTAAATTCAAAATTAATCTTTTTTTTTAAAAAAATATACTATAGGGCATCAATATTGCGCCATATCAGGGTTGCCCATTATAGGCATTCCTCCACCCCTTCACACTTCCAATTAAATTTTTATTGTTATTATTCCAAAATAAATGGAAGAAGAAAGGAATAAATTCATTTATTGATAGTAAATTTAACCTTAATTTTAGATAATAATTTTTCTAAATAAAAAAACATTAAAAAATATTTTTAAAATTATATAAAAAATCCACATTAAAATTTCATAGACTGAAAATCCTTATTTTTCTCTTCTTTGATATTTTGAAAATGTGCATTTTCTTTGAATCCAGAATATAAAGTAAAAAGTACATGTAAACTTTCAATTAAACTTTTACTTTTTTCTCCCTTTGAATTATGTATAGGAATATCAACCATATTACAAACTAATTTAGCATAAGATTCTAAAGGAATATTTAATTTTTCATCAGGAAAAGGAATTTCTTTAAATTTCTGTTCTTCTTTATCAGGCCAAACTTGCATTAAACCTTCAATATCAGGCATTTTATTTTCATAATTAACTTCAGTTGGAACTTTTCTTTTTTGTAAATCATTAATTTTATTAATCCAATCAGAAATTTCATTTGGTTTCTTTTCAGCATCTTGAATACTTTTAACATTAAATTTATCTATCTTTGTTTTTGTAGTTTCTGCTAATTCCATTTCTAAAATATATTTATCAACACCTTTTGTTGTAGGTTCATCCATAACAGAAAGTCCTAATTCTTCAGGTAAATTATCAGGTCTATTAACTTTTAAAAAAGCATCTACTTCACCAATTGAAGGTAAATAACTTGGAATAAAAGGTTTTAATTTAGTATCAAGTTGCATATCTAATGGGGAGAAACTATATTATTATTATAATTTATAATATATTATTTTTTTACCTTTGCATTATTGAAAGTAATTCTTTTTGATCTGGAGTCTTAGCTAAATCTTGGAATTTCGATATATCAAATTTTGGTAAGGCTTTTATAACTGGAGGAGATACTTTAACTTCTTGATATGTAGGTTCATCTTCTTCTTCTACTTGATTTTTTTTTGGTGGACGACCTTGATCTCTGCTTTCTTCTTCATCAGGATCAACCACCATTTCTAAATCATAAGGTTGATTTTCATAGTATTTTAAATCTCCTTTTTGTTCTGCCATTTTATTATGCTTATAATATGCTTTTTTAATTTATTTTTTATATTTATTAATTTTTTTTCTTTTTGAAATGACAATTATCATTTACATTATTGAAAGAAATAAAATTTATAATAATATAAACAAAAATAATTCCTTTACAACTATAATTAAAGAGAGGTTAAATACAATATTGATAAAAAATTTTTAATTATAACTATAAATAACGAATAATTCTATTTTTAACTAATATAATTTTAATCATCTTCATCGCTTATTCTCTTAATAATTGCTCTTAAATCATTAATTTTTAAATCTAAATTTTCATTTTCATTTTCTAAATTTTTTTTTTTTTGTCTCAATTGCTCTAATTTAATTCTCATTTTCATAATCTCTTCATTTAAATTTATTTCTTCTTCATTTAAATTATTATCATTCATATGAGTTATATTTTCTGATTCAATTTTACTATATATTTCTTTTTCGTTAAAATTCTTAGAATCTTCATTGTAAGACATTTCCAATAATTTTTAAATCAATCAATTAATTTTTAATTTATCAAAAAATTTCATAATTAATTTCATATAATTTTTTGATTGTTTCGACAATATTTATTAATTAAATATTAAGAAATTTAATTAAAGGTAAGATGCCGATTTATTATAACAAAGCTTTCCACAGGATAAAATAAATATGATATTATTTCACCTAGGATAACTTTGTATAAAATATTATACAAATTTATTCCTTTTTTTAATCATTAAAAATTTTTTGTTATGGAATTTAAAAAATAATTATACTCAAATTAGCAAAATGAAAGTTAAAATAAATAAAATATATGATTTAATAAAAGCTAGTCCTGAATTTAAGTCTTTAATCCTAAAATATAAAAAAGAAAGATTATCTGCTTTAAATATATTAAAATATGGTAGAATTCAGTTTTTTGAAATAGAAAAACAAAAAGCATTAAATAAAGAATCAAATGAAGAATATTTATATAATGAAATTAAGAATCGTCAAAAAGTAAATGAGGAAATGCAAAATTTACATGGAGTTAAAGCTTTTTCTGGCTCTCATTCAATTAAAGATATGAAAAATATTGAAAAAAGAAATTCTGTGATTAAAGTTAAAAAAGGAAAATTTTTTGACTTATCAAATAAAAAAAATAAAATTTTTGCTTCTGATTCTAATTTAATTGAAAAAAATATTGTACCTTTGCCTTTGATTTTTCCAAAAAATAACAATTTCAAAAATAAATTTATTTCTCCTAATAGTTTTAGATCTTTGAATAATTTAGAAGCGCCAATTATAAAAACAAAAAAAAAAAGAAATCAGAAAAGAATAATATCCTGTTTAACTGGTTCATCAAATATAAATAATAAAGAAATGACTAAAGCAAACAGTTTATGTAAATATATTAATTCTTTAGATCATTTGAAAGAAGAATATTCTATAAGTTCTAAAAGATTAAAAAAAGAAATTTCAAATTTTTAATTTATAAATCGATTAAATTTATAATGTTTATATAAAAATAATTTCACAGCTATTATATTATTTATCATTTGTTTTATTTTTGAAAGTTTTATTTTAATATAAATATCAACTAATAAGGTCATAATTTTAAAAAAAGTTTATATATTCTCTATATTTGAAAGATATCTTTTATTTTATATATTCTTCTTTAATTTATAATATTATAAAATTCTCTTGGTTTTAATTTTTTATTATTATAAAAGAATTATATTATTAATTTGAAAACATCATTATAGTTTTAAATTTATTAATGAAATATTAACTATAGATAAAATATATTAGTTATATATTAAAAATTTCTTATTTAAAATTACCATAAACTCCAAAAAATTTTTGATTTATTTCATTATAAATAGATAAAAAATGGTCATTTTCAATTATTTTGGGTTATTAATTTGCAATTTATTTATTTTTTTTCTGTGTATGAATTGTACTTCATCATCATGTAAGTATAATCAATTAAACTTTTTTTATCAAAACTGAGTGTATTGGAATTATTACTTGGATATTTTAATCTAATTATATTAGAAAAAGAATCATTATATATTCAAGATGTTGTAGAATCATATGAAAGTAAAGTCAATGAATTTTATTTTTTGTATGTTTATACTGGTTAAATTATTTGGTGTTTCATTTTTTTGATATTTAAAATTTGATTTAAAGTATTTATATTTTTATGGTTTAATTAATTGAAAAAATTGAATGTTTCAGATGTTCGATGTCACCAATTTTGATTTTTTTTCAATTTTCTTTAAATAATTAACTTTGATTTATGATATCTTTAATAAAATTTCTTTCCTTTTTTTAGTAATTGATACTATTATATCTGATGATGTTTTAGTTGATGTTTGTTCTAAATTTAAAATTGAATAACCTCTTTTTATTTTTTTACCTGCTTTTTGAATTATCAAATGAGGTTTTTGTGTTTTGAATATTTAAATATTTCAATATCATTTAATTCAGAAAAAATATTGAGAAATTAAATATTTTAAATTTCTCTTATCAAAACAATAACTTAATTAACCAATTCTAATAATTTGAAACTTTATAATAAATTAATTATTTTAATAAATATTAAAATAATTTTCTCTTGTTAATTATCCAATATTTTTATAAAATTGAAAATGACTGAAGAAACTGATGACTACTCGAGATTATTAAAAAAAGCACAAAATTTAAGTGATAATAAACCAACTTTAAAAAAAGGAGGATTAATAGGCAAAAAACAGTTAATATCAAGAAAACGTTTTGTAAATGCAAGAAAATTAAAACCAAAGAAGAATAATGCAGAATTTTTGGTAAATATTATATGTTTAAAATTATTCAAGCATATATGGAAATATCAAACATTAGCATTAAAATATAAAACAAAAGGTTATAATAAAAAAAGGGCAAATTTAAGAAAATTTTTAACAACATTATCTAATCTTTATTATAAACATAAATATTATAGTGATAAAGAAATTTTTGAATTTCTTCAAACACTTCCTCCGAGACCTGGAGTCGAACATGATTTTAGATTTTGGAAATTAAGATTAGTAAATAATGAAGTTCTTGATTCTATATGTCAAAAAAGATTAAAATTTTGGGCTCAATTACATTATGTTATATCAGCAAATAGAAGTATATACCAAATGACAATTTCGGCAGTAAATAATATGAAAATTATGAAAAAAGAAGAAGAATTTGAAGAAAAGGAAGATAATGAAGGAGAGGAAGAAGAATATGAAGAAGAAGAAGAGGAAGGACAATAATTTCTTTAATTTATAATTTATTTTTTATTTAATCAATCAAAAAAAACAACTAAAAAAAATTTTATTTTTTGGAACTAATTTTACTAATTCATTCCAAAAAAATATATTCTAATTGAAAATATATATTTTAAGAATTAAACATAATATTTGAAAATTCTATAAAATTAAAAATTCTAAAGTAAAAAAAAGAAAGTAAATAAACAATATTTATTCTTTTTATCAAAATTAAAAAAAATCTAAACAAAAATTCCATAATAAAATTAACTATCTAAACCAAATATCATTTTTAATGAAAAAGCATATTCCTAACGTTGTTTTTCAACTCATCACTAATTTCAGTTTGTTCCCTAGTATAATTCATAGTATATTTATCAGGCATAATTCCTTTAACCATACTTGTATAAAAATCACTTTTAACAGCAAATGGATATTTATTCTGTAATCCCTTATAAGATTCTTGATAATTTGAACTCATATTTCCAACATAAATTCCTTTAAGTAAATTTCTATTACCATTAACTAATTCTTCTTTTCTTTTTTTCATTTCTTCAGCATTTGCAATTTGATCATTAAAAATAATTCCAGCATTTCTTTCTTTCTCTAATATTGCTTGTCTTTCTAATTCTAATCTAGCTTGCATTTCTTCAATAGTTGGATTATGAGTTGGTATTTTTTCCCTTTCAACTTTAGCACTTTCACTCTTAAATCTATCCCATGGTTTTGTATTTTGATAATCTTCTCTATATTGTGTAACAAACTTTCTATTTGCACGAATAGTTGCTAAGAAAGATCTTAAGAAATCTAAAACATATTCTTTATATTGTTCTGTCCTTTCCATTGAAAGCCAATTTTGAATATAAGGATAATATTCTTTTTTAACAAATTCAGCATAATTTAAATGTTCAAATTGTTTATATTGAAATATATTATTATATCTAAATTTCTCATCTACTGATCCACCAAAGAAATCTGTATATGAAGATTGCATTTTTTTTTGTTGATATCGTCTGAAAGCTTCTTCTAATGTTAATTTATTTACATCATATTTTTCTTCTTTTGTTTTTGTAAGTTGGGTTCTGAAAATTTTTTCTCCTCTATGTTGAATTACTTTTGATAAAATATATAAACCTTTTTTTTCGTTTGGTTTTGCATAATATAACCAATCTTTTATATTTACTTGGTATTGAGGATCAATTATTGGAAGAAGAAGTTGATTCAATTCTTCGTTTGTCATGAAAGGAGGAACTGTGTCATTTGATGTTTTTGTTTGAAGTAACATTTTTTTTTTATAAGATAAGTTATTTTTTTATATATTATTGAAAGATTAATTTTTTTATAAATTTTTTATTTCTCAGTTAATTTTTTGACATATGAATTTTAATAATATAAATGGGGATATTCAGATAAAAAAAAGAAATGAACTTTAAAAAATCATATACCTCCTATTATAAACATTAATAATGGATAAAATGTACAAGTTAATATTATAAAAAATGATATCTAATAAAATATCAAAAAAGAAAAAAAAAGAATGAACAAAGTAAAAAAGACATCAAAAAAAAAGTAAAATAATTAATTACTAGAATTAGTGAAAAATTAAGTATTTTATACATAAATAAATTCAATTGAAGTTTATTTCTTAAATAATAAAATAATAAGAATCATCATAAATCATATAACAGCATATAAATTTATTAAAATAAAACTTAAAAGAAATTTCTCTAAAATTTATAGAAAACTTAAATATTAAAGGCAATAATATTTATTTATAGATAGAATTTTAATTCTTCAACAAGATTTTTTATTCAAAAAAAACCTTAAATAATATCTCAATCAATAGATTAATTAAAAATAAGAAATTTAATCATAGGAACTACCTTATTTAAAAAAGGAGATAAAGGCAATTATTTATATATAGTAAAAGAAGGAAAATTAGAGTTAAAAACAGAATTTACTTCATAATAAAAATGTTATTTTTGCTGAATTAGATTTAATTACAGCAATTGCAAAATGTATAGAAAAATGAAAATTGAATTATATAAATGTTATAAGATTCTAGAGAAATAATTTTATAAGTCAATGATTATTAAATTAAAAGAAAGACCATCTTTTTTAAAGCAACTCCAATATAATGTTTTAGACAATCATATGAATTTATTAGCAATTGAAAATATTTTAAAGGTGAAAATAAAGAATATATTGGTGAAAAATATTCTATTAAAAGATTGTTTCATGTAATTATTTCTAGGAAAGGATAATGGTTTTCTTCAAATGTTGGTTAATTGGTTAAATAATTACTTATATAATTTATTAAAATTTTATTTTTTTTATTTTTAATTTACTCTTTTTTTCACGATTTTTTCAATTTTATTAAATTGTTCTTTTTCTTTAATTTAAACAATTTTCAAATAGAATGAATAGTTTTATCTTTTTTTAATAGATGAATAGAGATATTTTTTTTTTTTCAAAGAAATATTTATTATTTTTTCAAACCAATAAACTTTATTAAAGATTCATATCAAAAAATTAAATAAAATTTCCTTGTGATTAATTGATGTTTTATTTGAAAAATTATAATTTTTAAATTTTTATAATTTAAAATCTTAATATTTTATATTTAAAAATTTTAAAATAAAAATGTCTACTAATACATCAGAGGAAAAAGATAATAATAAACTTCAAATTCAATATCAAAAAAGGAATCCAAGTTCTTTTGAAGAACTTTCAAAAAAAATTCAATTATTAATTGATGATCCAATTAAACTTCAAAATGGTTATACAATTTTATCTGAAGAAGAAAATCAAATAAATTTTTGTAATAATTTATTAAAAATAGCGTTTGAATCTGAAAAAGAAAATAATCCAAATAAAAAAAAATTAAGTGCAATTGCTTTTATAAAATTTCTCAAAAAAAATTATAATTTATTTATAACAAATGAAGAAAAATTAGAAATTGTTTCATATTTTTTATCTAATATATCAACAACTGATTATTTTCTAAAAAATTTTACAGCAAAAAGCCTTGGATTTATTGCAGCCAAAGAATTTCCAAATTGTTATGAAAGTTTTATTAAAATCTTATTAAAGAAATTAAATTCAAACAATGAATCAAACCCAAATGAAAACGAAATTGATACTATTTTAAAAATATTTATTAATGTTTTAAAAGAATGTGATGATGAATGTGCAATAATCACAGGTGATGTTTTACCAGTTATAATAAATATATTTAAAATATCTAAAAATAACCAAAAAAACAGAGAAAAATGTTTAATTATTATATCATTATTTTTAAATAAATTATCATATGCAGATGGAAATGATATGGAATTATTAGAAAAATCACTTGATAAAAATAATCTTATGGAAAATTCAATATCTCTTTTTACTTCAATCTTAGTTTCAAATCCCAAAATGTTACTCGATATAAAAAAATGGACAATTAGAATTTTAGATATCTTAGTACGAGATATGCCAATATACTCAAGTAAATTCTTTAATGTTTTAATTGAACCAACATGGCGTTTGATTGTATTAGAACTATCATTATATGGAAACAGTATAATATTCAATAAAGGGATTGAATATACAGATGAAGAAGAAATTACAATGGAAGAAGAAAATCATATTTATGAACATGGTTATGAAAGTGATGATGATGAAGAATTAAATGGAATGGAAGGATTAATAATGGAATTAATTGATTTTGCAATTGATTTATTTCAAAGAAATTCTGTTATTGAAGCCTTAAAACCAGTTTTATTTACTTTCTTACTTTGTATAAAAGGTTATTTATTAATGCCCCATAATAGTATTTTATTATGGAAAAATAATCCTAATTTATATATTAGTGAAGAATATGATGAAGAAAATATTAATAGTGTTAGAAGTAAAACTCTAGGATTGATTAGAGAAATATCAAAAGAAATAGATGATGATGCTTTATTAAATTTTATTCATTTAATTATTGAAGAATGTACTTTTGGGATTAATTTAGAAAATTATAAAGAAGTTATTAAACTAGATGATTATAATTTAGTCACTCCTTATCTTGAAAAATTAAATAAAGATAATATTTTTCTTCAAACAAGACAAGAAAGTAATTTATTAATTTTAGGAAGTATATATGATGATATATTAAGATTAAAAGAAAGACAATTAATATCACAAAATGAAGTTGAAAATTTGTTGAATTATTTATTAGAAATAATCTCAAATCCACAAAAAGAAACTTCAATTTTAGTTGGAAGAGCAGTTTGGACTTTATCAAAATTAATTAGTATTATTAGAAATGATATTGATTTTTTAACAAAAATTTTTAATGCTGTAAGCGGAACTATGTGTAATGAATTAAGTGATTTATCAATTCAATTAGTTTGTGCCCAATGTATTAGTATAATATGCCAAAGATTAATTTTATTAAAAAAACAAATTGAAAGTGATTTTTTTTATAAAGACTTTGATAAGTTAATAGATTTACTTAATAAAGTAAATGAAGAAACTATTTTTATCCCAATCGAAAATTTATTATTTTTATCAAAATTAAATAAAGAAAAATCATTATATATTCCATTAAAACATTTAACCCCAATTTTAAAAATTTATGCTGAAAATTATGATGATGTTTATTTAGGAAATAAAATTTTAGAATTAATAAAATTGTGGTGTGAAGATTCAACTTCAGCAAAGGCATTATTAGATAAATTTATACCAATTGCAATAAAAGTTTTTGAAGAATTTTATAAAGGAATAGGAGATACAGATAAACAATTTGAAGAAGTTAAAAAAACTGTTATGACAGAACATTCAAATCCTGATATTAAAACTTCAAGTGATATGCTTCCAAATTTAATTGATATTATTACAATGTTGATTAAGTATTGTAATGAAAATAAAGATGAGCAAAATTTAATGTGGATATCACTTATTGTTAAAGCACTTTGTAATATTTTAATAAAATCTAATGATGTTACAATATTACAAAGAGGATGCTCTTTGTTAAGATTTTATATTGCTTTATGTAAAGATATTATTTTGAAAACAAATCAAAAAGGTTTAATCATTGAAGTTATAAAAAGATATTTTGATCAATCTTTATTAGAAAGTTCAATGTTATTTTTAGGAAATTCAATAAGTCAATTTTTCTTTCATTTAGAAGATAAAATAATTCCAGATTTATTAGAAAGTATAGTTAAAAGAATATATAGAGCAAAAATGCCTTCAATAGTACAAAGTTTAATATTAGTATATAGTAGATTTATAGTAAAATTTCCAATAGATACATTAAATTTTTTGATTTCAATTCAAGTAGAAAATAGAGTAGGATTAAAAGTTTTAATAGATAAATGGTTGTTACATCAACCATTATTTAGAGGAAAATATTTTAAAAATATATCAATTAAAGCTTTAAGTGTTTTATACTCAATGAAAAATCCAATTGTTGAAAGTTTAATGGTCATTGGATATAATCCTTCACATAGTAATGCTTCAGTAGAAGTTAATGCTCCTTGTAAGATTTTATCTGTTTTAGTAAGATGTTTAAATAATGAAATAATGCAAGAAAAGATCAAAAAAGAAAAAACAAATTATGATGATTTAGATTATGAAAAAAATTCAAATGATAATAATGAAAGATTAGAAGCTGAAAATGATGATGAAGATATTAAAAGTGAAAACAATGAAAATAAAGATGATAATGAAAAAATGGATATTGGAGAAGATGAATTTAAAAATATAGAAGATGAACCAAGGGATTTTTCATCAAAATTACCTTTCTTAAATAATCAAGGTAAAACAGGAGGATTAAATAATTTAGAACAAGGATCTGAAATTTATTTAACAGAAATGTTAGGATTTGATTATAATGATATTGAAGGAGATGATGATGATACTACTGAAGATGATTTAATTTATTTAAATGATATTCAGTTTGATTTTGTTTTAAAAGAATATTTATTTGATTTTTTTAAAAATTTTTATAAAAGTGATTCTTTATATTTAACAGAATGTTTAAAGTTATTACCTAAAGAAGATCAAAAAATGTTTAAAGGGTTTAATATTATTGAAGAATAAAAATAAGATGAAGAGTTTTAATTTTTTAAAGTATTTAAAACCGAAAAATTAATATTAAATATAAGAATATTTATTATTATTATTGTTAAATAAAAAAATTTGATATATTTTCCAAAGACTCATTAAAAACTTCAAACAATTATCCATAAAATTAATCGTGAATTTTTAATATACAAAAAGAATAATATTCATTATTATATATAATTTCAAAATATTAATTTAAAGAATACTAAAGGAAATTGTGTGTTGCATGCTTTAATTAAAGAAAAATCTATTTTCACTAAAACATATCTATTTAAAAATTCAAATATATTCAATATTCTTCCCTAACTTCTTAATATTATTTTTTTTTTTCATAAAATATATTATTTTATTTGACTTTATTAAATTATATCAATAATCAAATTCTTTATTACTTGAATTAAAAATAATAAAATCACTAAAGCATCTTTATTATTTTTTAATCATGATTTTTTATTATTAATCATCACTCATTTAATTGGTGTTATATAATTCTTTACTTTCTTAAAAAATAAAAACCAAAAATAATAATGAAAAAAAATAAAATATTCTAATTTTTTTTAGGTTAAAAAATTATTATAATTAATTTATAAAAAATTAAAAAAAATTTTATGTTTCATCGAAAAAATATTTCCATGTCAAATGAGTCAGAGGACTCTCCAATTAAATTATTACCTTCAAATAAATTTTCAGATGAGAATAGTATAATATCAAGAAATACAAAAATTAATGTTTTAAGAAAACCAAAGACAACATCTTTTTATCATTTTAAACAAAATTCAGTACCAATAAAAGTAATTAAAAGTAATTCAATAAAAAAAAATTTAACTGAAGAAAAAACTCAAACTCAATTTAATTATGAAATAAAAAATATAAATATTTTTTCTAAAGAAAGTTATTCTAAAATATATAATACAAGATATTCTATTCCAAAATTAAAAAAAAAGAAAAATAATATTTTAAATAATGCTTTTTTAAAATCTCATTTTAATTCAAATTTAAAAGTGAATAATAATATTCTAAAATTTAAAAATCCAAATAAAAAATATATAGTTACTGATGATATTTCTTTAATTGGTTCTTTATTAAATCAAACAACAAGTAATTTTAATAATAAATATAAATTAAAATATTGGACTAGTAATAAAAGAAAAAAAGAACAAATTTCTTATTGTTTTAATTTATTAAAAAAAGGAATGAATTTAAAAGATATTGATATTATGTTAAATGGACCTAAAGAAATAATTTCTTATCAAATTGAAAAAAATAAAAATAATTTTTTGATTCGAGATAAATATAATATTAATATTAAAAAAAATAAAGTTAATAATGTTTCTGTTAATACTCTTGAATTTATTAGACCTTATTCTTCTTTAAATAAAAGAAGCAATTTTGGGTAATTTACTTTTGATAATGAAAATTTATTTTATTGAAATATAAAAATATTATTTGTTTACAAAAGAGATTGTTTAATTTTTTTTATTTTAAATATTTTTTATTATGGTATTTATTTAGATTTTAATTTAAACTTGTTTTTTATATCAATTTATTTTTAATTTAATGCTTTTAATCTAGAAGGAAATAATTTTATAAAGTATCAGCGATAAATATATTCAACAAAGAAAAAACTTATCTTTTTCAAAAAATGAAATTTCATTTATGATGAAGATGAGAAATATGACATTAAAAAATTATTATAATTAATTCACTGACCAATTAAATGTGAACTTTAAAATTTGAAAGAAAAAAATTATTATTTGATAAATAGAATTAAAAATCAGCAATAAACATCTTATTAAAGTAAAACATATAATTTAAAAATATTTCAAATGAAAGGAGATTTAATTTTTTTCATGTTCACAAAGGAAATTTAGAGTAAAAAAGTAAAAAATAGCAATTGAAAAAAAGGGTAAAATTTGCTCCTATCTTATATTCAATAAAAAAAGAAAGAATTATATCTTTAAAAAGATAAATATATTATTTTTAGATAGTACAAGCCATTGAGAATACTTATAAAATACTATTGCTTTTAATTATTTGATTTATAATTCATTTGCAGAAATTTTTAATTCAATCCAAATAAAATTATTATTTTCTCCATTTTTGGCATTATAAATATATTCTAATTTATTTTCATCATTAATAGTATTATTTTTGTCTATTTTTACAATTGTTTTATTTTCAATTAATTGTTTACCAATATAATGATATTTACATTTCATAAATCCACAATTTTCAACTTCATATAATAAAAATTTACATGAAGGGCATTTTGGACATTTATTATTATTTGACTGTAAATCTTTAATTAAATCAAAAGTTCCAAATCCGAAATTATGACAAACTTCTTTTTTATATGCTTCACATTTAGGATTAGGACAACGACCAAACAAATTAATTCCTTTTTTAATTTTACAAAAAGATGTTTTTTCGAATGAAATATTATTTTTATTATTATAATCAATTTTATTTTCTTCATTTATATCATTTAAAATTTCTTTCATAAAACATCCTAAATTTTTCTTTCCTTTATTTCCGCCTTGTCTATGAACACCAATAATTTTAAATTTATTATTATTCTGAATTAAAATAGGAGAACCAGAAGATCCAGGAAGAGTAGAAACTGAATGTTTAATTAATTCACTTTCAATTGATTTTATTTCTCCCTGAGCAAAAGAAAGATCTTTTCCTTCTGGATATTGAACTATATAAATATCTTTTTTTAAGTAATTATCATTATTATTCATTATATAATTATCTATTTCAAAAAAATCTTCAATTTCATTTTCTTTAATTTCTATCATTGTATAATCTAAATCTATATTTGTTTTTTTTATTCTATTATTCAATGGTATTATTTTTTCTTGATTTTTATATAACACTGTCAATTCATTATAATTGTTAATGAAATTAGAATCTAATACATGGTTATTAGTCATTAAAAACAATTTATTATAATATTTTATTTTTTCAATATTTTGTTTAAAAAAAAAAGCACTTCCTCTTTTTCCATCATATTCAATTTTACACATTGAATTTTCGCTTTTAATATCTAATTTTCTTAAATCTATAAAAGAGATTGGATTTCCATGCCCAACAATTAAATTCTCATTTTTATATTCATTTTCCATTTTTAATATTTATATTTCAATTTTACACTTAATTCTTTTTCATTAATATATCCTAAATTCTTTATTTAAATTTATAATATAAATAATATTTAATGAAAAAACAAATAAATTTTTTTTAGTTTTTAATTAAATCCTGAAAAAAAGTTCACAGAAAAGAATCAAATAATACTAAAAAACATCTTTGTGATTTAACTATAAAATTGAAAATTGTGAAATTAGCTCATTATTTATGAAATTGATAGTAAAATAAGATGAATGAAAATAATTAATAAGATAA
>JAEEGK010015997.1_pt1 | contig 16543 bp, 12 predicted proteins | sample 8958771 | NCBI WGS metagenome assembly JAEEGK01 (sample SAMN16246547, study PRJNA631951) | gut metagenome | biome: gut microbiome; feature: rumen; material: SC-attached | host: Bos | place: Iran: Karaj | collected 2018-10 | reverse complement strand
TCTTCTTCGCGCTGTCGTAGCGGCTCGCGAACTCGATCTCGGAGACGATGTGCGTCCCCTGCGCCCGGAGCTTCTGCACCATCGGCACGGTACCCGGGATGCCCGGGGACTTGACGACCTCGTCGGCGTTGAGGATCAGCTCCTCCGTGTGGTGGCCTTCCTCGTAGGGAATGTTCCACTTCTTCAACGTTTCGACATACTCGTCCTTGATCTTCCCCTTGTCGGACAGGAAGACCTCGTGACCTTTCACTTTTGCGAGGACGGCCGCGCCCACTCCGCTTTCGGCGCCGCCCAGAACGACGATTCTCGACATATCTTGTTCTTTCTTTTTCTATCTGATTTTCAACAGGGCCAGCGTGGAAACGGCCAGGAGGATCTGGACGATCCAGAACCGGAGGGTTACCTTCACTTCGTGATACCCGTGTCCGCCGTTCGGCTTGGGGATCCGGTTGTTGAGACCTTCGGGAATCGCCTCCACATAGGTCCAGGGCTCGGGGCCCTTCACTTTCTTCCAGGCCTGGAAGTGGTGATGGAGGGGAGTCATCGACCAGATTCGCTGGCCTTTGCCGCGCTTGATCCGGGTGAACTTGAACCAACCCCGCTGCAGGAGCACCGAGAGGCTCTCCACGAAGAAGATGCCGCACAGAAGGGGGATGAGGAGCTCCTTCCGGATGAGAACGGCGCTCACGCCGATGATTCCGCCGATGGTCAGGCTGCCTGTGTCTCCCATGAACACCTGCGCCGGGTAGGAATTGTACCAGAGGAAGCCGACCAGCGCGCCCACGAAGGCGGACATGAAGATCGCGACTTCGCCGGTGCCCGGGATGTACATGATGTTGAGGTAGTTCGAGTCGATGAGATTGCCGCTCAGCCAGGCCAGGATGCCGATCACCACGCCCACGATGGCCGACGTGCCGGCCGCGAGGCCATCCAGGCCGTCGCTGAGGTTGGTGCCGTTGGAGCAGGCGGTGATCACGACCACGATCATCAGCACGTAGATGGCCCACTTCGCATACCAGCCCCAGGCCCCCTTGAAGGGCGAGAGCCAGCGGTAGTCGAACTCGTGGCGCTTGACGAAGGGGATGGTGGTCTTGGTGGACTTCACCGCATCCTCCTCCTGGTAGCGGCCGGTGGTGACCTGCGTCTCCGTGTTCACGTCCAGGTCGGAACGTCCGGTGACGACTTCGATGGCCGGGTCGGCCACCTTCTCGCGGACGACGATGTCCGGGCTCATCCAGACGGTCAGGCCCACGACGAAGCCGAGCGCCACCTGGCCCAGGAGTTTCACCTTCTCGGGGAGGCCGTCGTGCTTCTTGGCGTCGCGGACACCGTTCTTCGCGTTCTTCTTGTCCTTGATCTTGATATAGTCGTCCGCGAAACCCAGGGCGCCGCACCAGAGGGTGCTCACCAGCAGCAGGATGACGTAGATGCTCGTCAGGTCGCAGAACAGCAGGACGCCGGTCAGGAGGCCCAGGATGATGATGATGCCGCCCATGGTGGGAACGCCCTTCTTCAGCTCGGCGCCATCAAGGCCCAGGTCGCGGGGGACGTCGCCGATCTGGTGGCGCTGCAGGATGCGGATGATGCGCTTGCCCACGAGCATCGTGAACAGCACCGCCGCCACCGTGGCCATCATCGCCCGGAAGGACAGGTAGTGCATCAGTCCCATGCCGGGGATGTCCACCCCGGCCTGCTCGAGATATCGGAACAGGTGGTAAATCATTACAGGATCAGTTTGAAGGTTTCAGTAACAATCTCTTTTTCGTCAAAGTGCAGTTTTTCGTGACCGATGATCTGGTAGTCCTCGTGCCCCTTGCCGGCCAGCAGGATCGTGGCGCCCTCGGGGGCGGTGAGGATGGCGGTGCGGATGGCTTCGCGGCGGTCCGTGATGAACACGGACTTGGCGAGGCCTTCCCAGTCCAGGCCGGCGCGGATGTCATTCAGGATGGCTTCCGGATCCTCGGTCCGGCAGTTGTCGGAGGTGACCACGAGGCGGTCGGCGAGCCGGGCCGCGACCTGCGCCATCTCGGGGCGCTTGGTCTTGTCGCGGTCGCCGCCGCAGCCGAACAGGCAGATGAGCTGGCGCTCCGGGGCGACGTCGCGCAGGGTGCCCAGGACGTTCTCCAGGGCGTCCGGGGTGTGGGCGTAGTCGATCACGACGGCCAGGTCGCGCGGGCCGCGGAGGTTCTCCAGGCGGCCGGGGGCGGACTGGAGGCCCGACAGGGCCACGAGGACCTCGTCCGGGTCCGTGCCCAGGCACACGGCGGTCGTGTAGATGGCGAGGAGGTTATAGGCGTTGTGCGCGCCGATGAGGCGGCTCCAGGTCTCCTTCCCGTCGATGCGGAGGAGCATGCCCTCGAAGCTCTGCTCCAGGATGCGGGCGGTGTGGTCGGCCGGGCGCTTGCAGGCGTAGGTGACCACCTTCGCGGCGGTGTTCTGGACCATCACGGGGCCGTTCTTGTCATCGACATTGATGATCGCGTATGCGGACTTCGGGAGGTTGTCGAAGAAGAGCTTCTTGCAGCGCAGGTACTCCGCGAAGGTCTTGTGGTAGTCCAGGTGGTCGTGGGTGAGGTTGGAGAAGATGCCCGCGGCGAACTTGAGGCCCGCCACGCGCTCCTGCTCCACGCCGATGGAGCTCACTTCCATGAAGCAGTATCCGCAGCCGGCGGCGACCATCTCGGCGAGGAGGCGGTTGATGGTGATCGGGTCGGCCGTCGTGTTGGCGGTCTCGAGCCGGCGGTCGTCCACGTAGTTGGCGATGGTGGACAGCAGGCCGCAGGGGTGGCCCAGGGCCTTGAACAGGCGGTACAGCAGGGTGACGGTCGTGGTCTTCCCGTTCGTGCCGGTGATGCCCACGAGCGTCAGCTTCCGGCTCGGATGCCCGTAGAACGCATCCGCCGCCATCGCCACCGCGTGCCGGCTGTTCGCCACCTGCACGAACGTGACGTCATTCCCGGCCTGACCGGGAATCTCTTCGCAGATGACCGCCACGGCCCCTTTCTCGAGGGCCTGGCCGATGTACTTATGGCCGTCGGAGGCGAAGCCGCGGACGGCGATGAACAGGGCGCCGGGCGTCACCTCGCGGGAATCCCCGGTGATGGCGGTGACGTCGATGTCCAGCGAGCCGCGGATCTCCACGGCTTCGATATCCTGTATGAGTTCTTTCAGTTTCATTTCAAGGTCAGTCGGATGGTTTCCCCCTTCTTGAGGGCGGCGCCGGGCGCCGGGTTCTGGGCCGTCACGTGGCCGGTCCCTTCATACACACACTTGTAGCCCGCGTTCTCCACGGCGTACAGGGCGTCCATCAGGGCGAAGCCCTTCAGGTCGGGCGCCTTGCCGCCTTCCACCCGGGCGCTGCGGGCCGCCATCGCGGGCAGGGCGCCGGTGGAGGCGATGCGCCCGGACCAGGTGTCGTCGATGGCGTAGATTTCGTCCACGATCTCCCGGACGGCCTGGGCGGGCTTGGTGCCGCCGTAGAAGCTCGCCCCGGACAGGTACGAATAGACCGTCACGAGGATGGTGTACTTCGGGTTCTCCGCCGGGAAGAAGCCCACGAAGGTACCCTGGTTCTTCTTGCGGCCCCACGGGTCGTGGTACGGGTCGGCGCTGCCCTTGCGCTCCTTCGGAGTCAGGACCACCTGCGCGGTGCCGGTCTTGCCCGCCACGGACAGCTTCGCGTCCTTCAGGCGCTTGGCCGTACCGTCGTTCACGACGGCCTGGAGCGCGCGGGTGACCGTGTCGGCCGTGGCCCGGGTGCAGATGTTGTTCAGCACCGAAGGGCCGTACTGCTTGAGCACCTTGCCGTCCTTCTCGATGCTTTCCACCACATAGGGCTTCATCATCCGGCCCTTGTTGGCGATGGCGTTGTAGAAGGTCACCACGTGCAGGGGCGTGACGGACATGCCGTAGCCGTAGGCGGTGGTGCCCAGGGTGGTGCGGCTCCAGCCCCGCGTGCCGGGCCGGTTCACGACCGGGGTGCCGAGTCCGTCCAGGTCGAAGTCGAACTTCTCGCCCAGGCGGTAGGCGTAGATGTGGTCGAAGAACTCCTGCGGGTTGGCCCCGTAGAACTTCTCCGGGAGATAGGTGAACACGTAGTTCGAGGAGATCTCGAACCCGTGTTTCACCGTGATCTCGCTGCGGCCGGTCTGCCGTTCGTAGTCCAGGATGTGGACGTCCAGGTTGTAGCCCGGAACGGCGCCGTGGTTGGTCGGAATAGTTTCTTCAAGGCTATGTACGTGCCCGTCCTCGACCAGGGACAGGAGCGTGACGGTTTTCATGACGGATCCCTGCTCGCCCACTTCCTTGAGGACGAGGTTGTCCCGTTCCCAGAGCTTGGAGCCCGGGATGGTGTCGCGGGAGAGGTTCACCATCGCGCGGATGGCGCCCGTCTCCACCTCCATCAGGACGGCGATGCCGGCCCGGATCTGCGGGTCGTCGGCGATCTGGCCGCGGAGGGCCCGGTCGGCGATGTCCTGGAAGTCGATGTTCAGGGTGGTGCGGACATCGTTGCCGTCCACGGCCTTCACCGTGGTGCTGTCGAAGTCGCGGATATACTTGCGGTCGTCGGTGACGCGGCGCCATTCGACGCCTTCCGTGCCGTGGAGTTCGTAGTCGTAGGTGCCCTCGATGCCGATGCGGTTCTGCTCGCGGACGTAGCCGATGACGCGGCGGGCGAGGGTGTCGTACGGGTAGATGCGCTCGTCGTGCTCCTCGGCGATGAGGCCGCCCTTGTAGGCGCCTTCCCGGTAGAGGTGGAGCGTCTTCAGCGTCTGCAGGGTGGCATGGTTCACGTTCCGGCGGATGAGGACGTGCTTCTTGCCGTTCTCGCGCCCGGAGATGATGTCGCTGTAGTACTGGTCGGCGGACTTGGCGGGGAAGAGGCGGGCGAGCTCGCGGGAGAGCGTGTCGGCCTTGGCCTTCCACAGCTTTTCGGCCGCGGCGCCCTTGTACTGGGGCGCGGGGGCTTCCTTGCCTTCTTTCTTCAGCCGCTCGATCCGGCGGGCCTCCTTCCGGTCCATCTCCTCGAACTCGGACTTCCGGACGGTGCAGTCCATATAGATGTCATAGAGGGGCGCCGTGATGGCGAGCGGCCGGCCGTCCTCGGCGAGGATGCGGCCGCGCTTGGGCTCCTCCACGTAGCGGTCCGGCCGGGGACGGAAGAGGTTGATGACCTTCTTGTCCACGGAATAGGTCGCCTGGATGTGGCCGATGCACACGAGGATACCCACCGACAGGGCGATGAACAGCATGGTAAGGCCGACCATCACCAGGTGGATGCGGTCCCGGTTCTCGTAGGTGTCCCGGATCTCGGTCTTCTGTTTCTTCTTCGCGCTCATCGCTTGTCGATCTTGATGGCCGGCTGCCCCGGCAGCGTCACGTCGGAGCCCAGCTGTTTCAGGCGTTTCGCCGTGGTGGAGGCGCTGTGCAGGCGCACGAGCTCGGCCTCCTTCTCGGCGTGGTATATCTCCAGGTCCTTGAGGGCCGTCTTGTTCTCCTCCACCCGGGTGAGGGTTCCGTCCACCTTCAGGCTCAGCAGGATCGAGATCCAGGCGAGCACGAACAGGTAGAGGATGTGCATATAATACTTATGGGCTCCGATCGAAAGGAGGAGTTCCCCCTTGCCCAGCGCGCGCCAGAAATTCCGGAAGCTCCGGCCGATTCCCTGCAGACTCATTGCGCGGCCCTCCTTTCTGCTATCCGGAGCTTCGCGCTGCGGGCGCGGGTGTTTCCGGCGATTTCTTCCTCCTGCGGCAGGACGGGCTTCCGGTTCACGGCGACGAGCGGCGTGACGGTGCGTCCGTACAGGTCCTTTTCTTCCCGGCCTTCCACGTTGCCGGTCTTGATCCAGTTCTTGACCATGCGGTCCTCCAGGCTGTGGTAGGTGATGACCACGAGCCGGCCGCCTTCCTTGAGGGAAGCCGTCGCGCCCTCGAGGAACTTCTCCAGGGAACGCATCTCCTGGTTCACCTCGATGCGGAGGGCCTGGTAGATCTTGGCGAGGACCTTGTGCTCCGCGCCCTTGGGGAGGATGCGGGCGACGGCGCGGTCCAGGTCGCCGGTGGTGCGGATTTCCTGCTGCTCCCGGGCGGAGACGATCATCTGGGCGACCCGGCGGGGCTGGTCCACCTCGCCGTACAGCCGGAGGATGCGCTCCAGATCCTCGACGGCGGCGCCGTTCACGAGGTCTGCGGCAGTGGTTTTCCCGTCCGCGTTCATCCGCATGTCCAGCGGGGCGTCCTCGTAGCGGAACGAGAAGCCGCGGTCCGCGGTGTCGAACTGGTGCGAGGATACGCCCAGGTCCGCGAGGATGCCGTCAAAGCGGACACCGTAGTGGCGGGCGTAGTTCTCGATGAAACGGAAGTTGTTGTGCACCATCGTCAGGCGTTTGTCGTCCGGCGCGTTCAGCACGGCGTCCCTGTCACGATCGAAGGCGATGACGCGCGCGCCATCGTGTAAGCGTGAAAGAAGTTCGGCAGTGTGGCCACCGCCTCCGAAAGTGGCATCGGCGTAAACGCCGTCGGGATTGATGACGAGCGAAGAAACGCTCTCGTCAAGCATTACAGGGGTATGATATTCGGACATGTTGCGGGACCTCCTATTTCTTTGCGGACAGTCTCGCTGCGGTTTCCTTGAATTGACCGTCGGACATGAGGGTGGACTCACGCCTGTCCTTCGGCCAGATTTCGATCTTGTAACCGACTCCCGCAAACACAACTTCCTTGGTTAAACCTGTCTCATCAAGCAGTTCTGAAGGAATGTTGAGGCGGCCCAGTTTCCCGTCGGGGACAACATAGTAAACGCCGTCGTTGTACTTGCTCCAGAACGCGGCGTGTTCGGGATTGAGTTCGGGGTCGAGTCCGTCCAGGACCTGGTCGCACCGGCGCTCCCATTCGGCGCGGGTGAAAAGGTTCAGGCAGTCGCCCTGGACGCTCTTCTTGACGACCAGGGTCATCTCCTCGCCCTCGCGGGCAAGCGCGTCACGGTAGATGGCCGGGAACACGACGCGTCCCTTGTCATCTACTTTTCCGATCGCTTTTCCGAAGAATCTGACCATGGTCTCTGAGGTTGAACTTATCTTTCTTTCACGCTGAGTGCAAAGATAGCAAAAGCTTTCCATTTTCATCCATAATTTTCCAAAATTTTCCACAAAAAGTTATCAACAGGCTCTGTGGATATCTCTAGGGCCATTTTGCCCGGTTTCGGGACCCTGTCCGGCTACCATTCCATCATTTGTTTATTTATTTGGAAAATATGTTTAACTTTGCATATTCTGGCGGCTTGTTCGCCGAAGGCAAAAATGAACAGGAAAGGTACCATCATATCGGTTGTCGCGATTGCGCTGATGCTGGCAGGCATCGCGTGGGCGGTAACCCGTCTTTATAGGGATGACAAACCCAGGCAAACGGCCGCGAACACCGAGTATCCGCTCCTGCGGGCCGTTCCTGCCGACGCCGCCGCGGTGTTCTGTTTCGACGGATCTTCCAAGGCGCATCACGCCGTTGCGGACTCTACGGGAATCCTGCGGGCTTTCCTCAGTCCGGACAGTCCCGCGCTGATGGCCTATCTTTCCAAGGCAGGGGAGTCCCGGATGGTCGTTTCGCTGCACAACAGCGGCTCGCTTGTCCCCCTCGTGGCATCCGAGCTTCCGATGGCGGATTCCACCTCCCTTGCGCCGCTCGAATCCCTGGCCGGCAAGGCCGGACTCAAGACCGCTTTCCAGGACGGCCTCTTCCTGGCATCGACATCAGAAACGCTGTTGAACTCATCCCGTCGCCATCTGGACGAGGGAATCTGCATCCTGGAAGCACCCGGACTGTCTGACTTGACCGGCCGTATCGACGGTTCCGCCGTGGCGTTCCTGTCCGCCCGCCAGACGCCGAAGCTTCTCCAGTCCTGGTCCACGGCCCGTATCCGGCAGCACTCGGATTTCGTCCGTACGATGGCGGACTGGACCGCATTCGAACTGGCCGAGGCCGATGACAAGCATGTCGTCCTGAAAGGAACGTCCGCCCTTCCGGAAAAAGGGACCAGTTTCCTGGCTGCCCTCCGGGGGCTCAAGATGCCTGCGGCCTCCTTTGGGGACGCCCTTCCTTATTTCGCCGATTATGCCATCTCCATCCCCGTCGGGGACGTGTCTTCCTACCTGGAACGCTACCGTTCCTTCCAGGATGCGAAAGGTAAGCTCAATGCTTACAATAAAGCGCTGAAAGACAAGGCAGGCCGCGACATGGCGCCGGAGCAGTGGGCCTTGCACTACCAGATCCGGGAAGTGGTCCGCGCCTCCTATCAGCTGGATGGCATCCGGGAGGACATCCTCCTGGTACGTACGGGCCGGGACATCCCTTCGGGCAGCAATCCCTACCGGGGCAATGCCGCCACGTTGTTCGGACGTCTGTTCGACGTCGTGGACACGGTGTGCGTCTCCCTGCCCGGCCATTGGACCGTGATGGGCAGCGCCGCCGCCGTCGGCCCGTTCGCCGACAAGAAGTTCCTGGACTATCCGCTCCGGGAACGGCTGTCCGACGCGGGTCTCTCCCTGCCTGCCGGCATCGTGGCCTACGCCTCAGTCACCGACTTCCCGGCCGTGCTTACGGACCTGTTCTCGAAATCGCCCGCCGAGGCGTTCGGAACCTATGTCGCCGGATCGGCCTATGCTCCGGCACTTGCCGGCATGGACATCTCATCCGGCCAGCCCGACATCCGGGTATCCCTGGACAAGCGCGCCCTCAAGGGCAACAAGGTCCAGGTGCTGGAGCGCGACACGACCGTCGTCGTTCCGACGGGGCCTTTCCCGGTGCAGAACAGCGCCACGGGAAAGACCAACTCTTTCTACCAGAATGCGAACCTGTACCTGTGCCTCAATGACGAGAACGGGAAGGGTGTCTGGGGCGTGCCTTTCAAGCAGCCCATCTGCGGTTATGTCGAGAGCATCGACTATTACGCCAACGGGAAAGTCCAGTTCCTTTTCTCGGCCGGTTCGGGCCTGTACCTGATCGACCGTCTGGGCCGTTTCGTGGGCGGGTTCCCGGTGGATCTCGGCAAGCCGGTCCTGCTGGGACCGAAGGTCTATGACTTCACGGGGGCCAAAGGCTACACCGTGATGGTCCTCCATCAGGACAACTCCCTGGAAATGTACAACCTCCACGGCCAGAAGCCGGCCTCCTGGAAGGGCATTTACGCCCCCGAGACGGTCAAGGCGCTTCCGGAACTCCTGGAGGTCAAGGACAAGAAATACTGGGTGGTACGCACGTCCATCCGTACGCTCGTGTACGGTTTCGACGGCGGCGACCCGCTTACCAAGGACGAAGGCGGCAAGATGATCCGTCCCGACTCCCAGATAACACCCACTTCCCGCGGACTGACCGTCGATTGCTACGACGGCAAGACCCGCGACATCAAACTGTAACTAAAACCTCCCTGACCTGATATGGAATTCAAATCCGTCAACAAAATCATCGAAGAGAGCCTGCGCCAGAACTGGGACGGCGCCGCGCTGTCCAATTACCAGGGTGTGACCCTCTTCTACCGGGACGTAGCACGCCGGATCGCCAAATTGCACATCGCTTTCGAGCAGTGCGGTCTCCAGAAGGGCGACAAAGTCGCCATCTGCTCCCGCAACCAGGCGAACTGGGGCGTCAGTTTCCTCGCCGCCCTTACCTACGGCGCCGTGGCCGTCCCCATCCTGCATGAGTTCAAGCCCGGCAACATCCACTACCTCGTGAACCATTCCGAGGCCCGCGTCCTGTTCGTGGACGAGGTCATCTGGGAAGGCCTCATCCAGGAGGAGATGCCCGGCCTCTCCGTCGTCGTCCAGATCAATACCTTCAAGTTTCTGTATGCCGATACGGAGGAACGTCAGAACGTCCGTGAGCACCTGAACGAGTCCTTCGGCAAGAAGTATCCCGATTATTTCGGTCCCGAGCATCTGGATTACTACGAGGACAGCCCCGAAGAACTGGCCGTCATCAACTATACTTCCGGAACGTCCGGTTTCTCCAAGGGCGTGATGATCCCGTACCGGGCCCTGTACTCCAACATCGACTTCGCCAAGAACGATGCCTGTCCGATGCTGAAGGCCGGCATGCAGTGCGTGTCCATGCTCCCGTCGGCCCACATGTACGGCATGATGTTCGAGTTCCTCTATGAGATGACCTGCGGCATGCACGTGCATTTCCTGAGCCGTGTCCCGAGCCCGAAGATCATCATGAAGGCCTTTGCCGAGATCAAGCCCGACATCATCATCGCCGTCCCGCTGATCATCGAGAAGGTGTACAAGTCCAAGATCAAGCCCATCCTGGACAAGGGCCGGGTCAAGCTCCTGCTCAACATCCCCGTCCTGGACCGGACCATCGCCAAGCGGTTCTGCACGGAACTGACCAACGCCTTCGGCGGCAAGTTCGAGGAAGTGATCCTGGGCGGCGCCGCTTTCAATCCGGAGGTGGAGAAGTTCCTGAGCAAGATCGGTTTCCACTATACGGTGGGATACGGCATGACCGAATGCGCCCCGATCATCGGCTATGCGCACTGGGACAAGGTGAAGGTGGGTTCCGCCGGCCGGGCGGCCAAGAACATGCAGATCCGCATCGACTCGCCGGATCCCCGTAACATTCCGGGCGAGGTGCAGGTGAGTGGCCCTAACGTGTGCCTGGGCTATTTCAAGAACGAGCAGGCCACCCACGACGCCTTTACCGAGGACGGATGGTTCCGCACGGGCGACATGGGCATTATCGACGAGGACGGCTACCTGTTCCTGCGCGGCCGCTCCAAGTGCATGATCCTGGGCCCTTCCGGGCAGAACATCTATCCGGAGGAGCTGGAGGCCGTGATCAACAATTACAATTATGTCGTGGATTCCCTCGTGGTGGAAGACGACGGCGGCCTGACAGCCCTCATCTATCCTGACTGGCACCAGGGCGAACTGGACGGCATGAACCGGGATTCCCTCCGCGAGCGTCTGCTGGGCCTGCTGCCCGAGATCAACTCGGAACTGCCCAAATATGCGCAGATCCGCAAGGTCGAGTTCATGCCCGAGGACTTCGAGCGTACGCCGAAAAAGAGCATCAAGCGGTATCTCTATCAGCGCAACTAATGGAAAAGTTCGACCACAGCTATCTGGAGATGGCGGAGATCTGGGCGCAGAACTCCTATTGCAAGCGCCGCAAGGTCGGAGCCCTGCTGGTCAAGGACCGGATGATCATCTCCGACGGCTACAACGGAACGCCGTCCGGTTTCGAGAACATCTGCGAGGAGGATGGGGTGACGAAGCCCTATGTGCTGCATGCGGAGGCCAATGCCATCACTAAAGTGGCCAAGTCCGGGAATAGCAGCGAGGGAGCCACCCTGTATGTGACGGCTTCGCCCTGCCTGGAATGCTCGAAGCTGATCATCCAGTCGGGTATCAAGCGCGTGGTGTACCGGGACGAGTACCGGCTGACGGACGGCATCGACCTGCTCCGCCGCGCCGGCATCGAGGTGGAAAAAGTGGACTGACGCCCGTATGGACAACCGGAAACAATCTTTGATCCGCGTCGCGGAGGTCCTCCTCGGCGTCGTCATCGGTATCATCCTCACGCTGACCGTCGTCCGCTATCGCGAGAACCGCAGGATCCTCAATGCCAAGTATATCGAATGGCGGAAACTGAATCTTATCCTCGACGAAATCGAGAAGAACTACGTGGACACGATCGACCAGGCCGGAATGACGGACGCCGCCATCGCCGGGGCCCTCGCGCAGCTGGACCCGCATTCGGTGTATCTGCCGCCGGTGAAACGGCAGGAAGCCGACGAGGTGCTGGCCGGCAATTTCGAAGGCATCGGCATCCAGTTCAACGTGCCCAATGACACGGCCATCGTGCTGGAGGTGATTGCCGGCGGTCCGGCCGAGAAGGCGGGCATGCTGCCCGGCGACCGGCTCCTGAAAGTGAACGACGAGGTAATCGCCGGGGTCAAGTTCCCGCAGGACAGCATGGTCCGGCGGATGAAAGGACCGTCCGGGACGAAGGTCGTCGTAACCGTCGGCCGCGGATCCGATATCATCCCCTTCGAAATCGTTCGCGGAAAGGTTCCGCTGCACAGTATCGATGCATCCTTCATGATCGACGACACTACGGGCTATGTCCGCCTTGCGAAGTTCTCCTCCACCATGTGGCAGGATTTCGCCAAGGCCTACACGGACCTTCTGGAGGCCGGCATGACGCATCTGATGATGGATCTCCGGGACAATACCGGCGGCTTCCTGGAACAGGCGCTGGTCCTGTCCAACGAATTCCTTTCCAAGGGCGACACCATTGTCTATATGGAGGGACTCCACCGGAAACGCGAAGTTTTCCCGGCCGACGGCCGGGGCAGGCTCCAGGACATCGGCCTGACCGTCCTCATCAGTGAGAACACCGCTTCGTCCAGCGAGATTTTTGCCGGGGCCATCCAGGACAATGACCGTGGCACGATCGTGGGGCGTCGATCCTTCGGCAAGGGCCTCGTCCAGGAGCAGTTCGCCTTTACGGACGACTCCGGCCTGCGGTTGACCGTAGCGCGTTTTTATACGCCCTCCGGCCGCTGTATCCAGAAGCCTTACGACGATTATGAGTACGACATCTACAAGCGGTACGCCGACGGCGAAATCTTCTCTGCCGACAGCGTGAAACTGAATAAGGAGGACGTTCACCACACCCGGAGCGGCCGCGTAGTGTATGGTGGCGGCGGCATCATGCCGGATGTGTTTGTGCCCATGGATACGACCCGGGCTTCCACCTTCTATATCGCCTGCAACCGGAAAACCACCCAGATGCGGTTCGCCGCCACGATGTTTGACCGGTATTCGAAACAGCTCCTGACCATCGACAATTATCGGGATATGGACGCTTTCCTGAAGCGGATCGATATCCCCGGCGAGTTCCGTCGCTTTGCACTGAACCGGGACGGCATCACGGTTTCCGACGCGGAATATGCGGAGACGCTCCCTTATCTGGAGCCACAGCTCAATGCACTCGTCGCCCGCTACTCGAAACTGAGCGAGAATGCGTTCTACAAGTATTACCTGCCGGTGGATTCGACGGTGGAGGCGGCGCTCAAATCCATCCGGGAATGATGATCACCCTCACGGGCTTCATGGGAAGCGGAAAGACGACGGTCGGGAGAGTCCTTGCGGACGCGCTCGGCTGCCTTTTCCTGGATTTGGACGACCTCATCGTGAAGAAGGCCGGAAAGACTATTCCTGAAATCTTTGCCCAGGACGGGGAGCCGGCGTTCCGGCAGCTGGAAGCCCGGCTGCTTCGTCAGACCGTGGAGAAATATGCGGAGAGCACGGTGGTCCTGGCCCTTGGCGGCGGCGCGGTTACAACACCCGCCTCGGCCACTCTCCTGCACGAAAAGACCGTCTGCATTTATCTCCGCGCTACCTTGGAAACGCTGCAGCAGCGCCTTTCCGGCGAAACCGCCGGCCGTCCGCTGGCGGATGACGCCATGGCCGGGCGCCTTGCTGCGCGCGAGCCCCTTTACGAAGAAACCGCCCATGTCATCATTGACACGGACGGTCTGTCTCCGGACGAGGTCGCGGACGAGATTATCATCTCATCCCTTTAGAACAGCGTCCAATCGGTGAAATCAGAGGCGGGCTCTTCGGGCTCGTCTTTCTTTTTCAGCAGCTCCGCCGCTTCGCCGCCTTCCGACGTGGCCGCAGGGGTTTCGGGAATCTCCGGGATTTCGTCGTCCAGTTCGATTTCGATGGGCTCCTCTTCCTCCGGGGCGATGTCGTCCTCCGGCTTGTGGAGCGGCTCGATGAACTCGACCGCCTTGAGGTCCAGGGCACTGCACTTCTTGCCTTTGGCCGTGAGACCCTTCTTGGCGATGAACTCTTCAGCGTCCAGGACTTCCGGCTCCCGGCCTTCCTGCCGGCCGCCGAAGGTGAGCTTCACCTGCGGATGAAGGTCATCGGAGATGTCCACGAGCTTCGACCCCTTGGCCTCGGAGATGAACGAAACCGGCGTGTTGTTGCTCTCGACGAAACTGAATCGTTTGATATAGTATGCCTTCGCCGCGTTGTCCCAGTAGAGGACGGTGTAGGTGCGGTTCGGGTCCAGCTTGCCGATCCGGATGACATCGCCCTGGTATTTGTTCACCAGTTCGTAGTTGGTGGTGTAGTAGGATCCGTCGGAGAAAATGGCGAGGACGCGGTCATTTCCGCTGTACTGGCCGATGTGTTCGCCGCGGCCGTCCTCGTTGAGGCGCTGGATGTCCGGGTCGTACCAGATATCCTTTCCGCCCAGGGTGGTGACGCCCTTGGACTTGAGCTGGATCTTCTGGACGGGATACTTCGTGACGAGATTGCCCCGGGAGGTGCGTCCCTTGATGGCCAGGGTGGAGAAGTCGTACTCGAGCTGGGATTTCTTGATGCCCTTCTTCGGGCGCAGGCCGATCTTCACCGTCTCCGCCTCGCCGTTATGGTTCACGCTGAACCACAGGATCTTGGACCCTTCGGCACCGGTCGTGATATCATACTCCTTGTCGCGGGTGATGGAGGTGATGGCGAAACGCTTGGCGTAATGCACCGGTCCCTTTCCGTCGCGGTAGATGACATTGTAGATGGTGCGGGCGTCGTTCCGGTTGAAAACGCCGGCCCACAGGAGGTCCTTCCCGAAGAAGGCCTTGTCGGCCACCTTGGTCACCCGGTACTTGCCGTCTTTTCCGATGACGATGATCTCGGACAGGTCGGAGCAGTCGGCGATGTACTCGGCGCCGTCGGAACTCTTGAGGCCGATGCCCACGAAGCCTTCCGCCAGGTTGGCGTACAGTTTCGCATTGTTGTTCACGACCTTGGTCGCGGCGATGGTCTCGAACGAAGTGATTTCCGTCAGGCGAGGGAAGGATTTGCCGTACTTTTTCTTGAGCGACCGGAACCAGTCGATGGTGTACTGCGTCAGATGCGCCAGTTTGTCCCGCACATCCTTCATCTCGTCTTCCAGGGCGTAGATCTTCTCGTCGAGTGCCTTGGTGTCGAACTTGGAGATCTTGCGAACCGGCTTTTCCACGAGCTTCAGGATATCGTCCATGACGATTTCGCGGTGGAGGAGGTCCTGGTACTGCTTCATCTGGGTGAAAATGTCCTCGAGCTGCTCCTCCCAGTCGCGCTGGTTCTGTTCCAGCACCTTGTAGATGCGGTTTTCGAAGAAAATCCGCTCCAGGGAGTCGTAGTGCCACTGGTCCTCCAGCTCGCCGAGCTTGATCTCCAGCTCGCGGCCCAGCAGGTCGCGGGTATGCCAGGTATCGTACTCGAGGATGTCATTGACAGAGAGGAACTGTGGCTTGTCTTCCTTGATGACGCAGGCGTTCGGATTTATCGTCGTCTCGCAGTCCGTGAAAGCGTACAGGGCGTCGATGGTCTTGTCCGGCGACACGTCGGCCGGAAGATGGATGACGATCTCCACCTTGTCGGTGGTCATGTCTTCGATCTTCTTGATCTTGATCTTGCCCTTGTCCTTGGCCTTCAGGATGCTGTCGATGATGATATGGGAGGTCTTCCCGTAGGGAATCTCGGTGATGGTGACCGTGCTCTTGTCGATCTTCTCGATGCGGGCGCGGATTTTCACCTGGCCGCCCCGCCGGCCGTGGTTGTACTTCGAACAGTCGGCCAGACCGCCGGTGGGGAAGTCGGGATACAGCTCGTAGGGTTCCTCCTTCAGGATCGCGACGGAGGCGTCGATGAGTTCGTTGAAATTGTGGGGAAGGATGCGGGACTGCATACCCACGGCAATGCCTTCGGTGCCCTGCGCGAGCAGGAGGGGGAAACGCACCGGGAGCTCCGTCGGTTCCTGGTTGCGGCCGTCGTAGGAAGTCATCCACTCGGTGACCTTCGGGTCGAAGATCACCTCCTTGGCGAACTTGGACAGCCGCGCCTCAATGTATCGGGCTGCGGCGTTGGAGTCGCCGGTGAGGATGTTTCCCCAGTTTCCCTGGCAGTCGATGGCGAAGCCTTTCTGGCCCAGTTGCACGAGGGCGCCCAGGATGGACGCATCGCCGTGCGGGTGATACTGCATCGCCTGGCCGACGATGTTCGCCACCTTCGTATAGCGGCCGTCGTCAATCTTGTACATGGCGTGCAGCACGCGGCGCTGAACGGGCTTCAGGCCGTCCACGATGTGGGGGACGGCCCGCTGGAGGATCACATAGGACGAGTAATCCAGGAACCAGTCCTTGAACATCCCGGACAGCTTGAACTTCCGGCTGTCGCTTCCCAGCAGGCGGGTGAATTTGCCGGTCGGCTGCGCATCCGCGTCAAACGGCTGTTCTTCCTCGACGGGTTCTTCCTGGATATCCTCGAAATCTTCGCTCATAGTCTGTTCCGGTTTTTAGAACTCATATCCGAAACGGCGGAGTTCCTTGCGGTTCTCGCGCCAGTCCGGGTCCACTTTCACAAAAGTGGAGAGGAAGACCTTCTTCTGGAAGAAGTCCTCCATCTCCAGGCGGGCTTCGGTGCCCACTTTCTTCAGGGCGGCGCCCTTCTTGCCGATGATGATGCCCTTCTGGGACTCGCGCATCACATAGA
>JAEEGK010015996.1_pt1 | contig 16544 bp, 5 predicted proteins | sample 8958771 | NCBI WGS metagenome assembly JAEEGK01 (sample SAMN16246547, study PRJNA631951) | gut metagenome | biome: gut microbiome; feature: rumen; material: SC-attached | host: Bos | place: Iran: Karaj | collected 2018-10 | reverse complement strand
CAATCCCCAATCCCCAATCCCCAATCCCCAATCCCCAATCCCCATATTGAAGAGTTTATTTAAAAATTTTAAAATAAAAAATTTTAAAATAATGAAAAAAAATTAAAATATATTTATAATATAATAATAATAAATGGAAGAAGAATCCCAAATTAAATATTTTTTAATGGGAAATGTTCAAAAAGATTTAATTATGTATGAATTTGTAAATACAAATTCAGCTCAAACAATTTTTGAAGCAAAACAAATTTTTCAGCAATTTGTACAAGATAAAAGAACAGTTTCTGAGAAAATAAAAACCATTTCAAAAAACAAATATTTTTACATTTTTATAAACAATTATTCAAACTTTTATTTAATATATGTAGAAAACATAATAACAATGGGACATTCTTTTGAAATATTAGAAAAAATAGATAAATTATATACTGAAAATATGTTAGAAAATGAAAATGATATGGATTCAATAACGGAATTAACACCAGAAGAAAGTAGAAGAATATCAAATGTTCTAACAAATTATGAAATTAAATATAGAAAAAAAATAGAAACAAAAAATAAGTCTACAAATCAACAAAAATCATCAAGATCTGAAACCACAAAACCAGCAACAAAGCCTGAAACATTAAGAAGTGGAATTTTAAAAAGAAAAAGTGCTATGAAATCTGAAGAAGATATTAATAATGAAAATAATAATGATAATAATAATCTAAATATTAATAATAATTTAAATCTTAATAATAATAATAATAATAATGATGATAATAATTTAAATATTAATAATAATAAAAATAATAATTTAAATCTTAATAATAATAATGATAATGATAGTGATAATTTAAATATAAATAATAAAAATAATAATAATATTAAAAATATTGATATTATTATTGAAGAAGATACTCCTAAAGAAGAAAGAAATGATGAATTATTAAATTTAAAAAAAAAGAAAAGTTCTAATGAAAATGAAAAACAAGTTAAATTTGACATTGATTCTCCTTTTATTAATCAAGAAGTACCTGAACAATTGATTAATGACCTTACTGATAAAAATAAAAATAAACTTAGTTTTATAATTAATGATTCAAATTTAAGTAGAAATAAAACTGCTGTACTTGTATTTTTAATAATAATTGCATTAATTGTAATTGGTATGTTTATTTATATTCTTCTTACTACTGATTCTGTTTAATTTAAATTAATATAATATTTTTTTTCAAATATTCAAAAAAAATTATTTAAATCATTTATATTAAAGCAGTATAAAAGCAAAAAAAAAGAAAATATTGATTAATATTTTGATTTTATTAATTTGATATAACAAATATATAATCCAATAATAGTAAGTATTATTAAATTAATTCATTTAAAAAATTAAAAAAAAATACCTTAAAAATTTTTAATTATTCATAAAAAGGAAATTTTTATTGTTATAAAAATATTTTAAAAATTTTTAAAAATAGGGATAATTTAGATTTGAAAATTTATATATATCTAATTTTATAAATTGAAGTTTATTTTATAAAGTCTATATTTTTTATTTTATTATAATTTGATTTTCTTTTTAATTAACTTAAAATATTATTTTATTATTAAATATATAAAGGAAAAAGAATGAAAAATTTTAATTTATAAATATTTCTTAATTTTAATTAAGTATATATGAGCGGCAATGATAAAGAAAATTCCGCAGAAAAAAATATAAAAAATGATGATTCTTCTGAAAAAAAAAAGTTTTATGACTCTCTTCAAAACTCAAAATTATTAAGAAGTAAAACAAGAATACAAATGGATGATTCTTATGTTGTTGATTTATCAAATAATTTATTAAAGACAAATAGTAGAATTCCAAAATATTTAAACAATTCATCAGTAAGTCATACTAAAATTAAAGAAGAAAATTCAAATGAATTTTTTGAATTTCTAAAACAATATAATAATTGGAATTTACCTTATGATATTTTTCCAAATAAATATATTAAAAAAATTCCTCTTTATGAAAAAATGAAATATAATACTTTAAAAAGTCTTATTAAATTAGAAACTTATGTAGAAAGATATATTATTATTCAAAAAGAAAAAGATATTTTTCAGTTAGGTAAAATAAAAAGTTGTAATAAAAATAAAATTATAAATATTGCATTATATAATAATGATGAGATTAATAATGAAAATGAAATTACAATTGATATATCAAACTATAATTCTGAAAATGTTATTTATTTAGTTGAGTTAAGTTTTTTTTTAAAAAAAAATAATACTTTTGTTTTAATTGTTAGTAATTTTATAACAAAAGAATTTTTAATTACAAGAAATGAAAAAGATAATATTATTTATTCTGGATTTATTATTGATAATAAAGAAAATACTCTTAGTTTTAACACAAATATTTTATCTTCTTCATTAAATACTATTTATGATAATCCAAATGAAATACTTCAAAAGAAAAATTTAAAATTATGTTTAAATATTAATAATTCATTTAGTGATTTTTTAGAAAAAAATGAATATATTAAAACTTCAGATTTAAGTAGATATATTTTATATGAAATAATATTAAATGATGATTTATATTTAGTTTTATCATATAATCCAATTTATAAAGTTTTCTTATTAAAAAATTATACAAAAAATATAAATGAATGGAAAAATATAAATCAAATAGATACAGAAATATATGTAAATATTTTAAAAGGTCCTGCTTCAATATCTTCAATGAAAAAAAATCATATTAATATATTCAATACAATTGTTTATAAAAATATATGTAATATTTCAATATATGATAATACAAAATATGAAACAAATTTACTTTTTAATAAAAATGAGCCTTTATTTAGTCAAGTTGAATGTTCAAAATGTTCATATCATATAAATAATTTTGATTATTATTTATGTTATAATTGTGGAAAAGTTTATCATGTAAATTGTTTTGAAAAAGAAAAGAAAGAAAATATGATAACAGCAGAAAAATTTTCTTGTTATAATATTGAATGTAGACCTTGTTCTTTATGTTATTCAAATGATCCTTTAGATAATAATAATAAATATATTTGTATTAATTGTCATAAAGCTTATCATTTAAAATGTTTATATAAAGATATTAAAAATATTTATGGAAATATAAATAAAGAATCTTTTAAATGTGAAAATTGTATTAATTGTATTCAATGTGGTGTTAATGCTTTTACTATAAATAAAAATAATAAAGATAATAAATTTAATTATTTTAATACAATGTGTATTGATTGTGAAAGGAAAAGAAATAAAAAAGAATATTGTCCTTTATGTAATCAATTATGGGTTGAAAATGAAAAGAATAATTTAATTGAATGTAATAAATGTAAATTTTTTTATCATAAAATATGTGATAGAATTTTAGATGGTGGAATTAATAAAAAAAATAAATATCATTGTCCAATTTGTAGAACAAAGAAAAAAAATAAATATTTAGAAAATTTTATAAAAGAATTAGAAAATTTAGATACTCATTCATTATTTATTAATCCAATAAATACAAAATTATTTCCAAATTATGAAAAAGTAATTAAAAATCCAATGTGTTATAAATATATAAATGATAAAATAAATCAAAATATATATTTAAAAGATATAAAACTATTTTTTGATGATGTTTTACTTATAATGGATAATGCAATGATTTTTAATAAACCAAGAGATTTTGCATATGAAATTGCTAATAAAATGAAAGAAGATATTGAAAAAATTTTTAAAAATAAATCATCATCAATTTATGAATTATCATTTGATTATTGGTTATTTGATTATAATGATGATTTTAATAGAAATATATATAGTCAAGAAGAAATAATTGAAATCATACATAACAAAACAAAAGAATTATTTAATGATAAAATTGATCAATTAGATAATTTAAAAAATATACAAAGTAAAATATGGGAATATAATATAAAATGGGATTTTTTAAAAGAATTTAATTTAATTCCATATAATAAATCCATATCACCTCAAATGATATTAAATTTAACAAATAATTATAATAATGGTATAAATGAAGAAGGAAAAGATATTAAAATGGAAAATGATACTCAAAAAATTAAAATAATATTAGAAGATTCTGATATAAGTTCTGAAATTAAATTTCCTTCTACAAATATTGGAAAAGGTAATAAAAAAATAAAAAATGAAATTATGTTAGAACTAGATTTACATAATTCAAATTTTGAAGAACCTAGAAAAAATTCTCGTTTAGCTAATTATTTTATTAATAGTAATAATAATACAAATAATTCACTTGATTTAATGTTAGATGAACAAAATATTTCTGGAAATAATTTAGAAAATTCAAAAGAAAAAGATATATTTAAAGAATTTGATAAAATGAGATATATTGATAAAAAAATATGTTTTTTATATCCAATTAAATTTAAAGATTATGCAAAAAAAAATGATTCAATTTCATTTTCTGATTATATGAATAGTTTTATTTACAGAAAAGAAGATAATAGAAAAGGAAATGGTAAAATAAGAAATAAAAAAGATACACATTATGATTATGATGAAAATGAAGATGATAATTATACAATAGATAATAATAAAGTATCAAAAAGTAAAAAATCAAAAAAGAAAAAATTAAATATAAAACAAAATAGAAAATATAGTGATAAATATATATCATATGAAAATGGAAATTTAACTAATTCAAATCCACCAATTAAAAAAAAGAAATTATTAATATCAAAATCAAATAAACAAAATCAAATTCAAAATGAAAGTATATCATCAGATATTAATATATTAATAAATCCAGATACAGATGAAAATAATAAAGAAAAAGAATTTTCAATTCCAATCGAATCATTTTCACCTTATCAAGTAAATGAAATAAAACCATATCAAATATATTTTACAAAATATAATTTAATTTTCAGTAAAAATTGTTTTTTATGTGGTTCATTTGAAGATCAAAATTTAATAATTTCTTGTACAATATGTAATAATAATTTTCATTATTATTGTGTTGATTCAAAATTAAATTTAGAACAAATTTTAAAATTAAATAATTGGAAATGTCCAAATTGTAAATTTTGTGAAAAATGTTTATCAAAAGAAAATAAAGAATCATTTTTATATTGTATGAATTGTAATAATTGTTATCATAGTGAATGTTTACCTTCTCCTTTTATTTCACAAAATAAAAAGTTTAGATGTGAATTTTGTTTTAAATGTAAAATATGTTTAAATGATAAATATTTTAATGCACCATTTCCAATTAAAAAAGAAAAAGATTATTCAATGTTTACTAGAAATTTTGAATATTGTTATGGATGTGGTTTAAAATTATTTTATCATTCACTTTGTAGTAAATGTGGTTTTAGTGATTTTAAAAACTATGATAAAAATATTTATTTTATTGAAAATAAAGATAATTTAAATGAAATAAATGAAAATGAGGAAAATAATATAATAATGATTTATTGTTATATTTGTCAATCTTGGTATCATGCAAAATGTATTGGATTTGATTATCAAAATTTAAACAAATATTATGAAAAATTTGAAAATAAAGATTTTATTTGTTTAGATTGTTGTCTTTCCAGTAAACCTAATCAAAATTATAATCAAGTTGCTTTAATTACTTATTTAGAAGTTTTATCTACATCATTTAAATTAATGTGTTTAAGTAAAATATTAATGCTCATTTTAAAATCATATCAAACTGCTTCTAATATTAAATTACATACAAAATTAATTAAAATGTTTTTAAAAGAAAATTATGATAAATTATTAGAAAATAGATTTTTATGTATGTTAATTATATTTTTTAAAATTGATGTATATTTACTTAGAGAAAAGAAACAAATACAAAAACAAAAATTGAATCAAGTAAATAAACAAAAAAATAACAATAATAATAATAATATAAATAATAATAATAATACTAATAAAAATTCTAATTTTGTTAAATCAATAATAAAAATAGAAAATGAAAATGAAAAAACAGATGAATCTATATTATATGATAGATATATAAATGATAATTATTTAGAAAATGAAATATTTAAAATAGATAAAGAAATAACAATGAAAAATCTTCAAGAAAATTCAAAAAAATATGTTTTATTTGAAAGATTTGTATATAAAATGTTACAAAAAGAAAAATATGAAAAAAAAAAATATTCAAAAGAAAAAATACTTCCAATATATGATATAAGAAGTAATAATGCCATAACACATAATATAGTAAAAAATAAATTATTACAAGATGTAATTTTAAATAATATTAATCCCCAAACAATAAAATATATAGTTACAAAAATGACTATTAAACCATTTTTTTCTTCAAATCCAAATAATGAAAATAATAATAATAATAATTTACAATCATCATCAAATAATATTAATTATAATAATAGTAAAAACTATTTTGTAACTTGTACTGATAAAAGAAAATTAAAAAAAAATTTCAAAAAATTTTTACAAAGTGATAAAATATATTCTCATTCACATAGTAAATTCCCAAATAATATAGTAGACTTTTATAATTTTGATATAAATGAATATTTTGATGATAATCCAGAAAAAGAAATAACTGATAATAATAAAATAATAAAAGAAATACTCAAAACATTATTATCACTTCAAAATAAAAATAATAAGAATATAAAAGACACAAAAGAAATAAACTACAAAAAAACCATGTTTCACTTTTTAATAAAAATAATATTCTCAAGTATTCAATTTGTAAGAAAAACATTAATGAAATGGTTAATAACATCATTAACAAACAATCCAAATTTATTAATAACTCCTCAAGATGAATTATTTAATTTTACAGAAAATGAATCAATAACAAATAATTCAAATTCAAATTTTAATGAAGAAGAAATTAAGAAATATTTAGATAAAATAGATCCATTAATTCCATCTCCAAATTCATTACAATTATGCATTTTTTGTCATAGAAATGGTGGAAGATTAAAAAGTGGTAGATTATTAAATATTAAAAATGAACAATGGGCACATATTAATTGTTTATATTGGTCAAAGGGAGTTTTATCTAATAATAATAATGTTTTATATCATTCTACTACTATTATTAATAGAATTAATGCTTATAAATGTTTATTATGTAAAAAAAATGGTGCTTGTATTGTTTGTAATGCTTCAAAATGTGAAAGGAAATTTCATTTTATTTGTGCTTATGTTAAAGGATGGACTTTTATGAATGAAAATAAAGTTTGTTGTAATAGATGTAATCATTCTCAGAAAGATGAAAGTGAAATTATTATTGAAAAAAATAATAGACAATTATTTAGAGTTGATAGAAAAAGAGAAGATAAGTTTCAAATTGGATTATATAATAAATTTGGAAATTGTACTGTTACTAAGTTTATTCAAGTTAATTCTAAAGATTTTTCTTTAGAAAATGTTGATTTGAATATTATTAAAGTTAATGATAAAGATAATGTTGAAATGGTTAATATTAATGAAAATGGTTTTTGTTATTCTAAAAATTGTACTATTCAAAATTTTAAAGATTTAGAAAAAGAATATTTTAGAATGAATTTAAATAATTGTAATAATAAAAGTAATGTTGATGAATTTATATCTAAAATAAAAAATTTAAATAATAAAATTCAAACTTATAAAGTTACAAATAATAATAATGAAATTATATCTTTAAATTTAAATTCCCAATTCCTAATAGATAAATTAAATACATTAAAAAAAATGTTAAATTCACTTAACGAAAATTACAATTTATTAAACATGACAGAAAATAAAGAAATATTACCTTCATTTGACTTTCCATATGATATAACAGAAATTTTTTCAAAAAATGAACATAATTATTTAAAACAAATATTATCTCCATCATCATTTTATTTAATAAACAAATCTCAAAATTCATCACAAAATGAAAATACATTTACAAGTATATTAAAAGAATATCCTCTTTTATATTCATTGTCATCATCAAGTGAAAATTCAAATATTTTTATAGGAAATCACTCACCAACAAGTAATTATAGTGGAAATCAAAATTTTGATACTTTAACTCAAAAATCTTTTAAATCAAAAGGTAAAAATAACTCAAATAATAATAATAATAACAACAATAATAATAATGGTTTAATAAAAACAAAAGTAGATCAATTTGTTCCATTATTAAAACAGAATATGAGAAATGAAAATAATTGTTTTAAATTTGAGAATTATATAGAAAGTCATCAACAATTAATAACAGGTAAAAGAAAAATAAGTGAAGAAAATATAAATGAGAATGATATAATTCAAAAAAGAAGAAAACAAAGAGAGCAAAATTCAATAACAAATCAAGTAAATAATAATAATAATGAAATGCCATTATCAATGGCATATCGTCTTCACAAAAAGCATATACCAAAAGTATGTATAGGACCAAGTAAAATACATAGAAATGGTTTATTTGCAAATGATGATATAAAACAAGGTGAAATAGTAATTGAATATGTTGGTGAAATAATATCAAATACAATTGCAGATTATAGAGAAAAAGAATATAATGAAAGAGGATTTGGTGATTGTTATATGTTTAGAATTGATTCTGATAAAATTATTGATGCTACTAAATATGGTAATTTATCAAGATTTATTAATCATTGTTGTGAACCTAATTGTTATGCACAAGCTAATGAAATTGAAGGTAAAAAACATATTTTATTATATGCTAAAAGATATATTAAAGCTGGAGAAGAAATTACTTATGATTATAATTTTGATAGTGAAAGTGAAAAAATTCAATGTAGATGTGGAGCTGCTAATTGTAGAGGAAGATTGAATTAAATCTTTTTTTAAAATAGGGAATTTAATTTATTTTTTTATACTTTTTTTTTTACTTTTTCTTATTTTTTTAATAATGGCTTTTTTTTAAAGAAATTTATATGAAAATGATAAAGTAATTTTTATTAATATATTTATAATTTTAATTATTCATTTTAACAATTATACTATGTATTTTATTTTTATTTGTTTTTTATTAAGTGAATTATAATTAACAATTTTATTTATAAATATATTTTCTCATATATAAAAATATATTTTTAATTTTTTTCATCTTTAATCAAATTATCATTATATTTACATATTAAAGAAATCAATTCATTTTGCATTCTAATTAAGCAAACAAGAAAATAATCTTTCATTAATCCATTATTAATATAATCATGATATCTAATTTCAATTTTAATTTTTAAAGCATTAATATTATTATTTTTGTTTTTTCCAGAACAAGAATTCATATACTCAATATAATCTAATAAATTTTTAACAAATAATTCAATTTCCTTTTCTTCATTTGGTTTACTCATTTTATAAAAGAATTTATTTAAATCAAGAACATTAACTTCACTTTTAATTTTAGCAATTGAATCATTACTATTCAAATTATTCTTTAATGAAATATCAGAATTAAAATTATCTTTATTTATATTAGAATGAATATGAAAAACATAATAATTACATTTATTATTATTAATTTTAATAGTACTTGATTGAGATGAATCTTCACTAATAAATTTATTATTTGAATTAATATAAAGAGAATTTTTAAGTCCATTTAAAGATTTGTTTGAATTAATTGAAGAAACTCCTCCAAAAAGTGATCGAGGTGGTTGAGGAGGAATAAATATTGAATCTTTGTTTGATGCTTTTGATGAAATTGAAGATAATTTTTTCATTTTGAATATTTATAATTTATATAAAATTTATCTTAAATCAATCTTTCTTCTTTTTTTATTTTTTTTAATTTTATTGAATAAGAATATTTTTTTTTTGGGGATTATATGGTTTTTTAATGGAAAAATTTTATGAATAAAATTATGATTTAATTTATTTTTATTCTTTAAATTAATGGAAGATTTTTCAAAATTAGAAAACAATAATAATACAATTATATTTGATAGTAAAATTAATTCAGTAATTAGATCTTATAAACAAGGAGATAATATTTTATATACTTATGGAATTAATAATTTAATATTAGGATTAGTTAAAATTAGTTCAGTTTCTTCAGAAAATGAAAATGAAGATAAAGATAATTTTAATTATGAACTTTTTAAAAAATTTATTCCTATTGGTATGTATATTAATGGAGTTATTGCAATATATAATGAAAATACTTATGAAGATTTTGAAAGTGTTTTACAAGAACAATGTGAGAAAATTAAGGAATTAGAACCTGATAAAAATTATAATTATATTCAATTAGCTTTAAAGGAATTATTATATTTAGATGATTATGAAGATTTAAATTTTGAATTTAAAAAGTATAAAGAAGTTACTGATGATTTAGAAATTGTTTTTATTGAAAATGTAATTGAAAAAAGTGAAATTTATTCATTTTTTATTAATAGAGTAAATATATATTTTAATAGTAATCAAAAAAATAATATTTTAGAAATTGAAAGTACTGATGATATAAAAAAGAAATTTGAATCAAATGATATTATTTGTAATATTTCAGATTTAGAAAATAAACAAGAATTTATGATTGATAATGTTAAATCATTAACTTCTGAAAATTCTGAACATATTACAAAATTTCTGAATAAAATTAATATTTCTCAATCAAATAATTTGAATTTAAAATCAATATTTATTCAAATTGGTATTAAAGAATTATTATTACAAAATATTAATATTAAAAATATTTCAATTAAATTAGATGAAAATGAAACATATGATTTATATATAGAAACAATAGGATTAATATCAAAAAAAGAAAATAACTACAATACAATAATATCAGAATTATTTAATAGATCATTAGAAAATATTCAAAACTTTTTATCCTCATTACAATCAAATACTCAATTATCTCATAATATTCTCATATACAATAAACTATATTCATCAATTCCTCATCAAATAACTTCACTCACTAAATTCAAAAATGAATCAAACAAAATAACATTAGAAAAAATATCCCAATTAGAAAATGAACTTTTTATTCGAAAAAATCTTCACATAAAAGGAATAGTAATTTTCAAATTAAATCCAATAACAGAAAATCAAGAATTAAAAGAAGAAGGAAAGCATTATTCAATTCATTTAAAATCACCTCATTTAACATTAACAACTCCAATATCATCATCACATATAATAAGAGCATGTATAAAAGGAGATTATTTATATTATCATTATAATCAAGATAATATAAATGATGCAGGATGGGGTTGTGCATATCGTTCACTACAAACATTATTTAGTTGGTTTACATTAAATACTTCAATTGGAAAAGGTAAAAAAATTCCTAGTATAAATGATATACAATTAACTTTAGTTAAATTAGGTGATAAAGATAAATCTTTAATTGGTTCTAATGGTTGGATTGGAGCTGTTGAAGTTAATTTAGTTTTAAATGAATTATTAGGAATTGAATCACAAATTATTTTTTGCCCTTCTGGTAAAGATATTTCTAGTAAAGGAAGAGAGTTAATTTATCATTTTCAAAATAATGGAACTCCTGTTATGATTGGTGGTGGTGTTTTTGCTTATACTATTTTAGGAGTTGATTATGATATTGTTAAAGGAGATTGTATGTTTTTAATTTTAGATCCTCATTATAGTGGTGAAGATGATGTTAAAACTATTACTTCTAAAGGATTTTGTAATTGGAAAAGTATTGATTTATTCAAAAAGGAAAGTTTTTATAATATGTGTTTACCTATGATTAATTAATTTAAAGATTAATAAATTAAAAAATAAAATAAGAATATTTATTTATAATTAATATTTTTAATTTGCTTAAATGTTATATATTATAAAAATCTTTTATATATACTATTAAATAAATATTATTTTTTGCAATATTATCATTTTATATAATTCATCATAATTACCTCATATTAAAATAATTAATTGACTTATTTAGTTAATTTATTATGACGTAAATTTTATTAATATCATAAAATTAAAAGGGGAAGAAAAAATCAAAGAAAAAAAATTTAATCCATGAAAAAATATAAAAAATATAAAAAAAAATTAAAAAATGGGTTCATGTAGCTCAGTAAACGAAAAAGAAAACTCTTCTAGAAAAGTAATAAAAGTAAATCGTCGTCAAGAGGTTGGTTTAGAAGGAGATTACATAGTTCCAGAAAAGTTAGCAAATCATAATGATATAAATAAAAAATACAAATTATCAAACTCAGTAATGGGAGAAGGAGCGACAGGAACAGTTTGTGAAGGAACAGACAAACAAGGAAATGTATTTGCAATAAAAAGAATAAATAAAATGAAAATAAAAGATAGAAGAATTTTATGTAATGAAGCAACAATAAGTTTAAAAGTAAATCATCCTCATATAATAAAAACATATGAAGTTTATGAAGATTTAAAAACAGTTTCTTTTGTAATGGATTTAGTTGATGGAGGAGATTTATTTGATTTTATTACTAAAAGTCCTGATGGTAAATTAACAGATGAAGATTCTTTAAATTTACTTATTCAAGTTTTAGAAACTTTACATTATTTACATGAAGAAATTAATGTTTGTCATAGAGATATTAAACCAGAAAATTTTTTAGTTCAAATTTTAGATAATGGAGAACCAAGTTTAAAATTAATTGATTTTGGATTTTCTTGTGAAATTAAACCTGGATTAAAAGATTATTTAGGTACTCCAACATATACAGCTCCTGAAATAATATTAAGACAAGAATATAATGAAAAAGTTGATATTTGGTCAACTGGGATTTTATTTTTTAATATGTTAACTGGATGTCAACCTTATCATTCTGATGATTATATTCCATTAGATGAACAAGTTTTAAATAAAAGTATTCCTTTTGGAAAAATTGAAAATGAAAAATTAAAAGGTTTATGTAAAAAATTATGTGTTAAAGATCCTAAAAAAAGATTAAATGCAAGAGAAGCTTTAGAATTAGCTTATGATATTAGAGAAGAAATTGAAAAGAATGAATTGTTAGAACAATTTGAACAATTAGATAGTCAAAAAGCTGGAAAGATACCTTTAAAAACTTTGAGATCTCATTTTAAATTAGAATTAAGTGAAGAAGGTGATGATAAAAAATTAATTGATTTTGAACAATTTTATACTATGGTTGTCAATTCTGTTAAAGTTTATTAATTTGTTGATTTTTTTATATCTTTGATTTATTATTTTTGTATTTTTTATGACATATTAACAATGATATACAGATTTTATAAGGAATATTTTAGTTTATAATTATATTTTATTTACGTATTATCAATATTATTTTATTTAAAATAGAATATATAAAATATATAAATTTAAATAAAATTGTTAAAATTTTTTTTTTAAAAAATGAATTAAATAATAATTGAAAATAATTAAAATAAATGCTTTTTACCTGAAATAAAAAAATCAAAAAAAGATAAAAAAAATAAAAAACATTCATAAAATAGGATAAGTAAATCATGTTTAAATGATAAGAGTGAAAATAATATTAAAAATTATAATTAAAAATAAAAAAAAATAAAAATAAAAATAAAATGCAGAAAATAACATTTATATTATTTTGTAAAAACTTTTTTAGTATTTTAAAAAAACAAAAAAAAACAAACTTAAAAATAAATATTAAATAAATACTATACAATTTCCAATTAATGTATTAAATAATTAATATAATAAATTTAAAAAAATTAAAATAGAAAAGTAAAATGGAAACATCAGAAAAAACAGTAGAAAATCAAAATAAAAAATCAGAATTATTAAATAAAGAGTTATTAGACATAAAAACATTTTCAGAAAAAATTTCAAAAATGTATGAAAGTGAATTTGAAGAAGCATTTAAACAAATATTAATATTATCAAAAGATGATTTTATGTCGTTTATTTCTAATGGAATTCAATCTTTAATAGAAGATATGTATGGAGAAGAAAATTTAAATAATAAAAAATTAATTAATATTCAACAAAAATCTTTTTCTAATATTGAAAAAGAATATATAAATCATTATAGAAAATTAAATCAAGCTTGGGAAAATTATATAAAAGAAAAAAATAATCACAATGATAAAAAAATAAATTATTTAACAAATTTTAGAAAACATTGTTGTGAAACAAATGATATTGCATATCATAATTGTCAAATTGAACCAAGTAATTATATTTCTGTTTTAGAAAATAATGAAATAAAATATGTAATTTGTACAGAATGTAAAACAGTTTATTTTAGTAATTTTATTTTATGTTATTGTTCTCATTGTAATATTGATTATTTTTCAAGTATATTATCAAAAAATGAAAATCCAAATTTATTACTTGCAACATGGGAAAATTATCATTGTGAAAAGATAATAAATGAAAAAATGAAATGTATAAAATGTAGAAATTATTTTTATTTAAATTTAGAAACAAAAATGTTAAATTGCTTAAATCCAAAATGTAATTTTATAACAAAAGCAAGTAGAATTTTATGGACATGTACAATATGTAAAGAAGAATTTAAAAGTGAAGCAATAGTATATAATCCTTTACAATATATGAGACTTAAACATGTTATTAATCAAACTTTAAATATTAAACATAGAGCACATCCTAAAAAAATTCCTTGTTGTAATTTAAATACATTTTTTACTGAATTTTTTCATAAAAGTGATTGTGATGGAATTTTATATGAAGGTGAATTAGATAATAAAATTATTATTGTATGTGAAAAATGTAAAGCTGTTAATTTTTATGATAGATTTATTTGGACTTGTCCACAATGTTCAAATAGATTTAAAGATAAATTAATAATAAAAAAAAGAACTTTTTCACATATTTTTTCATCAAAAGAAAAAAATAAAAATACTAAAGTTATGATATCAATTCCAAATGAAAGAGGATATAGTAATGAAAATAATAATAGATTAAGTAGAACAAATTCAAATTGTGATTCTGAATCAAATATTAGTGAATATAATAAAAAACATAAGAGTAGTTTATATGAAATTTTAGAAAGAAGAAAATATTCTAATGATAATCTTAGTAATAATTTTAATTCTACTGAACCTTTTATTTCAGAAAGAAAAGATATTAAAAATATTTTTAAAAATGGTGAAGAAATTATTGATATTTATAATAAAAATAAAAATGAATTGGATGATAAAGATATTAGTAAAAAATTATTTGTTGATAATTATAAAAATAGAATTGATGGTTATTATAGAAAAAAAAATACTGAAATTGATTATAGTAATGTTGAAGGTATTTTTAGAAAAGATACAAGAAAAGATGAAAAAAAAAGAAGTAGGAAAGAATTTGATAATATTAGTAATATAATTGGATTGAGATTTGAACCTAAAGAAGATGATAAAATTAAACTTGATGATAATAAATATGAGAATATAAATGAAGAAAAAAAAGAAAAAGAAAATGAAAATGAAATAAAAAAAGAAGAAGAAAAAAAAGAAGAAGAAATAAAAGAAGAGAAAAAAGATGAAATAAAAGAAGAAATAAAAAATGAAATAAATGAAGAAATTAAAGATGAGGTAAAAGAAGATAAAAAAGAATTTGTAAAGGAAGAAATAAAAGAAGAGAAAAAAGAAGAAATAAAAGAAGATAATAAGGAAGAAATAAAAGAAGAAATAAAAGAAGAGAAAAAAGAAGAAATAAAAGAAGAGGAAAAAGAAGAATTAAAAGATGAAATAAAAGAAGAAAAAGAAGAAGAAAAGAATGTGAATTATAGAAGAAGACGTAGTACACCAAGATATGATAGAGAAAAAAGAAGGAGAGAATATGAAGAAAGAAAGAAAAAAGAAGAAGAAAATAAAATAATTCAAAATAGGGAAAGAAAAAGAAAAGAAGATGAAAAAATAAAAGAAAAAGAAGAAAAATTAAAAAGAGAAAAAGAAGAAGAAGAAAGAATTAAAAAAGAAAAAGAAAAAGAAAAAGAAGAAAAAAGAAAAGAAGAAAAAGAAAAAGAAGAAAAATTAATAAGAGAAAAAAAAGAAGAAGAAAAATTAAAAAAAGAAAAAGAAATTAAAGAAAAAAGAAAAGAAGAAAAAGAAAAAGAAGAAAAATTAAAAAGAGAAAAAGAAGAAGAAAAAAGAAAAGAAGAAAAAGAAAAAGAAGAAAAATTAAAAAAGGAAAAAGAAAAAGAAGAAAAATTAAAAAAAGAAAAAGAAGAAGAAGAAAAAAGAAAAGAAGAAGAAAAAAAAGAAAAAGAAAGAATTAGAAATGAAAGAGAAGAAAGAAGAAAAAAAAGATTTGAAGAAATTGAAAAAGAAAGATTAAAAAGAGATGAAGAAAAAATAAAAGAAGAAGAAGAAAAAGTAAAAGAAAGAGAAAGAATTAGAAATGAAAGAGAAGAAAGAAGAAGAAAAAGAAATGAAGAAATAGAAAAACAAAAAAAGAAAAGAGTAGAAGAAAGAATTAAAAAAGAAGAAGAAGAAAGAATTAAAAAAGAGGAAGAAGAAAGAATTAAAAAAGAAGAAGAAGAAAGAATTAAAAAAGAGGAAGAAGAAAGAATAAAAAAAGAGGAAGAAGAAAGAATAAAAAAAGAAGAAGAAGAAAGAATAAAAAAAGAGGAAGAAGAAAGAATAAAAAAAGA
>JAEEGK010015995.1_pt1 | contig 16545 bp, 13 predicted proteins | sample 8958771 | NCBI WGS metagenome assembly JAEEGK01 (sample SAMN16246547, study PRJNA631951) | gut metagenome | biome: gut microbiome; feature: rumen; material: SC-attached | host: Bos | place: Iran: Karaj | collected 2018-10 | reverse complement strand
GGCTGGAAAACCCGAATTGTTGATGAAAACCGTAAGGATGTTAAACAGGGTGAAGTAGGTGAACTTGCCGTATTTGGTCCTGGCGTTATGTGCAAATATTACAAGAATCCGGAAGCTACAGCAGAAGTTCTTGATGAAGAAGGCTGGCTCTACACTGGTGACGTTGCAATGCAGGATGAAGATGGCTTTATCTGGCTGGTTGACCGCAAAAAGGATGTTATCATTTCTGGTGGAGAAAATATTTATCCAGTTCAGATTGAAGACTATCTGCGCAAGATGAATCAGATTAAGGATGTTGCCGTTATTGGTCTTGCAGATAAACGTCTTGGCGAAATTGCCGCTGCCGTAATTGAAGTAAAAGAAGGCTTTACTCTTACAGAAGAAGAAGTAAACGATTTCTGCCTTGAATTACCACGTTACAAACGACCACGAAAGCTGATTTTTGCTCCAGTTCCTCGTAATCCAACTGGCAAGATTGAAAAGCCAAAATTACGTGAAAAGTACAGAACAATCGATCCGTTTGCTTCGATGAGGGAAGATTAATTTACAAGTTTTTCCGATGAAGACTGTAATTTTTAGTTGTTATTTATTATTTTGATGATATAATTATATTAACTATCAGTAAGAAAACTTACAAAATGTGAGGTGTTATTTATGGAAAGAATGCAGTGCGATAATTGCGGACATGTTTATGATAAAGATGAAGGCGATCCAAAAAACAACATTCCTCCAGGAACAGCATGGGCAGATGTACCAGCTGATTATAAATGTCCTGAATGTGGTGCAAGTAAAGACGTTTTCATTATTGAATAAAATCTGAATAGATTTGGTGGATTTTCGGGGCAAGCCCGAAAATGACAAGTAAGTCTGATATTGGCAAATCTATCAAAATAAGAAGAAAGCCTGATTGGAAGTCTCCCAATCAGGCTTTCTTTTTGCCATGACAAATCAGTTTTCTGGCTCGCTTAAGCTTGCTACCATTCTGTCATATTCTTTTTCATCAATTTTATATTTTGCACGGAGCAAGAGCAGGGCAATACCAATTGCAAGAATCGGAATAAGCGTCATTCCTGTACGTAAGCCAATAAGCTGTCCTCTTGTAGCAGTTTGAATAAAACCGTCTGCTTGTGCAAGAACCTCCTGACTTGTTATTTCTCCACTTCCTGCTGCAACTTCAAGATTTGAAACATTTTGACTTATTCCATAAATACCTGAAATAATCAATACGAGGTTTGTTATTCCCTGATTTACTGCACTTGCAAACTTAGTTGCAAAAGAACGTACTGCCGAAATTATACTGTCGTGGCGTTCATGGAACTTGTATTCATCATATTCGATTGTATTATTGAGCATAACAATAAGAACCATATTGAAAACGCCCTGACTGAAGAAAATACAGAAGCCGATTATATTGATAATCAGCGGAATCTTTGGAATTACAATGCCGATTAAAAAGAAGCAGACATAAAAAACAGTAATCATTATTGTGAAGAATAAAAGCAGGCTTTTACGGTTGAACTTTTTTGTCAGGAAGGGGAAGGCAACTTGAGAGAGAAGAGTTCCTAGTCCGTACATTACCGTAAAAATAAAGACAAGACTTCCGCCTGTAGAATATCCAAACTCAAAATAGAAAAAGTTCATTCCAAACATAATTAAGAGACCGCTTCCAATCTGGAATAGGAAGATTGCAATTCCGGCGGCTATAAGCTGATCGTTGCGGGCAAAAATACGGAACATATCTTTAAGAGAAAGCTTTTCTGTAGAATTATCTGTGGAATGAGGCTGTTCCTTTGCACCAAAGAAGGTAAGCAGTTGGAAGGCAATAAAGGAAAGGGCAACTACAAGAGCGCACATTCTGTAGGCATTTACTGCGTTTCCTGCAATTACCATTGGAACTACACCTGCAACAGAAAATTGTCCAATGCAGATAAAAATACTCATCATCGTTACAAGGGTGTTTCGCTCTTTTGGATCACTGGAAAGACTTGGCAGCATTCCCCAGTAGGAAATATCATTCATTGTGTAAGTCATTCCCCACAAAAGATAGGAAAGTCCAAAAAATCCAACAAAAGCCCAGCCGGTCGGACGCACAGAAAACAGAAGGAAAATTACAACTGCATTCAGCAGACATCCTGTTAAAATCCAGGGGCGGAACTTACCCATTTTCATGTGGCAGTTTTCGATGATGATTCCCATGAGAGGGTCATTTATAGCGTCCCAGATTAGGCATACAATCATTATTGCAGAAATTGCCGCAAACTGAGCGACAGTTAACTTCATTGTATACTGAATGTAATTGATTAAATACAAGCTTACCATTGCGTAAGCTGCATCTCTTCCGGTTGCGCCGGCCGTATAACACCATTTTGTTCTTTTATCTAACATAATTCCTCCGAATAATAGAACATTTTATTTATTTTTTTGTCTTTATTTTTTGTCAGCATTTGCCCATTTTAAAAACTTATTTGCCAGCTTGTAAGTTATGAGTCCACCGCTTGTGCTTATTAAACTTTCAAGAGGATTTTCCAGAATTGCAGAAATTGCAATCTTTACCGCCGGGTCCTCGCGGGATTTTCCTTTATTCATGAGTACAAGGCCTCCAGTCAATATTTTTACAACTAGTCTTATGCGCCAGGAGCTTTTTGCCATATCGCCAAGACTGTCAGCAATAGAGAAGGTAGCGAAAGTTTCTGCGGATTTTGTGCCGTTAGCGTTTTCTGCTTTCGCTTGCAGTTTTGCATTTGCAAAACTGCACATTTTAGCATTGGTCGAAGTTGCATTTGCAAAACTGCACATGGTATTATTGGCTTCTTCACCATCGACTGTTACCGAAGTTGTCAGCTTTATATCTTCTACGCTTGCTCCGATTTCAATTAAATAGTCGCCTTTAATCTGAACAAAATCTTCTTTTTCCAGGGAATAGGATTTGAAAGCATTATCATCAAGAGGGATTTCAATTTGCTTTTCTTCGCCTGCTTTAAGGAAAACTTTTTCAAAGCCTCTGAGTTCCCTGTAAGTTTGATTCTGGTTATTGTCATTTAGATTTTCATTATTTTGCTTCTGAACATAAAGCTGAACAATTTCTGAACCATCGTATTTTCCTGTGTTTTTTACTGTGACAAAAGCCTTTAATTCTTCAGCAATATTATCCGGCAAAGAAAAATCTGAATATTCAAAGCTTGTATAACTCAGACCATAACCAAAAGGATACTGGACAGGAATATTTTTTGCCTGATACCAGCGGTAGCCTACAAGAGGGCCTTCTTCATATTGTACGTTATCGTGGTCTTGTGCAAAATTATTATACGAAGGAGTATCTTCAATTTTTACAGGCCAGCTTTCTGCCAGTTTTCCGCTTGGAGTTACCTTTCCGCTGATTAAATCTGCAATTGCCTGACCACAGGCTTCTCCACACAAATACATCTGTAATATTGCAGCTGCTTTTTGGGCAGGCAAAAGGTTCACTGGCGCACCACTAAAGGATATTACAATCACCTTTTGTGTGATTTCCAGGATTTTTTCAAGCAGTTCAATTTGTTCTGGCGGAAGCTCCAGATTATCGCGGTCAAAGCCTTCTCCTTCAAAAGCTTCTGTAAGGCCACAGAAAAATAGGACAGGCTTATTTTTATTTTCCGGTTTTTTGATTGTTTCTATTGCTTTTTCAATCAAAGGGGCATTGATTTTTTTTGCCTTTGAACGTTTACAGAAACCGGAAAAATATCCCTTTGAATAATCAACAGAAAAACCCTGATTCTGTAAGGCAGAAAGAGCATTCGGATATTCTTTTGTGGTGATGTGACTGGAACCGCCTGCCTGAAACTTCATATATTCTGCAAGTTCACCAATTACGACAATTTCTTTATTTTCTGAAAGCGAAAGGGGAAGCAGACCGTCGTTTTTCAAAAGTACAGCCGAATCTTCAGCAAGTTCAAGGGCTAACTGATGTTGTGCCTTGTAATCTACCGGCTTGATTTCAGCAGTCTCCCTCATTTTGTGAAGTTTTTCTGCCGTTGAGATAAGACGCTTGTTCACAGTGTCCAAATCGGCTTCATCAAGAGATTTATCTTTAAGAGCCTTTTCTATCTGCATGTCAAAATAACCGTAGGAATCAGGCATGGCTAAATCAAGGCCAGCTTTTATACATTCAGGAGCATTTATACAGGCTCCCCAGTCAGAGATTACGATTCCATTAAAGCCCCATTTTTCCCTCAGAACTTTGTTGAGCAGATAGGGATTATGACTGGCATATAAGCCGTTGATTTTGTTGTAGGAGCTCATGATTGCAAGCGGTTGTGATTTTTTTACTGCAATTTCAAAGCCACGAAGATAGATTTCATGCAAAGTTTTTAGGTCAACATTACTTGAAGAAGTCTGTCGTCTTTTTTCCTGATTATTACAGGCAAAGTGTTTTATACAGGAAGCAACTCCTTTTTCCTGCATTCCTTTTACATAATTTGCAGCCAGTTCTCCCGATAAATAGGGATCTTCCGAAAAATATTCAAAATTACGTCCGCAAAGGGGAGAGCGTTTTATGTTTAGACCACAGCCCAGCATTATATGAATATTTTCTGCCAGTGCTTCTGCTGCTATAGCCTGTCCTAATTTTGTAAGGGATTTTTTATTCCAGGAAGAAGCAATACAACTTGCTGTAGGGAAGCAGGTTGCGATATTGCTTTTATTTAGGTCTGCATAACTTTCAGATTCCTGTTTTCTAAGCCCGTGGGGACCGTCGCTCATTACGATTTCCGGAATCTTTCCGTTTGCAGTGTAGGTTTTCCAACTGCCGACACCATTAAATAATCTGATTTTTTCCTTCAAGTCCATATATTCTAGTATAAATCATAAAATGCAGTTCCAAAAGGAAAAAATAAATCCAACTGCAAAAAGTCAAAAAAAATAATTGCAAGTGAATACATACACTGTCAATAAAACTTACTCCCGTAAGTTTTATTGACATTCGTATATACCAAAGTTCATTTTTATTTTTTTCTGCCTTTTTGCCATGGACTTCCGTATTATAATGTGTATGCACGAAAAACAGATATGCGTGAGCAAAATAGGGGATGCAAACTGCATTGAGCCGAGCGAACGAAGTGAGTCAGATTCCTTATACGGCTCACCGCAGTTTGACAGACACTATTTTGTGGAAGCATATCTGTTTTTCAATGTATGTACCAATTTATAATACGTAAGACATGGAAAAACGATTATTCAAAAAGTTCTTTGATTTCGTCAGCGTATTTTTCGGCAATCTTGTAGCGCATCATTTCCTGTTTTGCAGAAAGCTCTTCGCCAACTTTAAAGCTGTTTGGAATCAAAGCAATTTTGTTGATTCTTTCGCAAGGTCTAAAGCCGTTTGAAATGCTTATTTTTCTGCCGATTTCTTCATTGAAGAGATTTACAATTGCATCTGTAGAAAGGAGACCTTCGTAATCAGAGGTGTCCAATCCCTTTGTTTTTGCATATTCTTCAACTGCATCTTTTGAAGGAACAATCAAGGCACCAAGAGCTTTTTTGTCCTGACCTACAACCATAACGCTTTCAATTAAGTCGCTTGTGCAGAGCTCGCTTTCAAGAACAGTTGGTTCAATGTTTTCTCCACCAAGAAGAACGATTGTATCTTTTGCACGACCTGTAATCTTTAATTCGTGGTCGTAAGTCATAATTCCGATATCACCAGTATTGAAGAAGCCGTCTTTGTCGATTGCTTTTTCTGTCAAATCTGGGCGTTTGTAATAACCCTTCATCAGCTGAGAACCTTTTACAAGAATCATTCCCTGTTTTCCAGGTCCTAAATCTTCAGTTCCTGTAATTACGCCGTTTTCTTCTGAAACAATCTTAACTTCCCAAGTTGGGAAAATTACACCTACACAACCTGGACGTGGATGTTTGTAATATCTGAAGGAAATAACCGGTGAAGTTTCTGTAAGACCGTAACCTTCCAAAAGATTTAAGCCGATAGCGCGGTAGAAATTGTCTGTTGATTTCTGCAAGGCACCACCACCAGAAATTGCAATGCGTAAGTTTCCACCAAAGGCAGCACGGATTTTTTTGAATACAAGCAAATCTCCCAATTTGTGAAGAGGCCAGAATAAAATCCATGGAATAAATCCTAAGATTGCATCCAAAAGACGGCTGCGTTTTTTGAACTGGCATACATTTCCGAATACCATATCGCGGAAGTTTGCATAGAGGGTTCCGCATTTTACAAAGAAACGGAATATTTTGAGGGTTGCTCCGCCAGTTTTTACCATTTTTTTGTTTACACCGGCTGCAAGTGCTTCCCAAAGACGAGGTACACCGCAAATCCAGTCTGGACGGATAACTGTAATGTCTTTTAATAAAACAGAAGCAACTGGTTTTGAATAAGCAAGTCCGCAGGTAAAATAAAGGGCAACATACTGAATAAAGCGTTCAAAAATGTGCCATACAGGAAGAATTGTCATCCACCAGTCATTTGGTTTACAGGTAATAAAGTTTTTGAGGGTACTGATTTGTGACATAAAGTTGTTGTTTGTAATCATTGCACCTTTTGGAGTACCTGTTGTTCCAGAAGTAAAGATGATTGTTGCAACATCATATGGCTGAGATTTTTCCATTTCGGCTTCGATTTCTGCTTTAAGGGCAGCTGGATTTGCTGCATAAAGTTTTTCACCTTCTGCAAGGAGGTCTTCAAAGAAGATAACCTTGATTTTTGTGTCTTTATACACTTCTGCTTCTTTTTCTGTTGGCTTGTCAAAAAGAATTGCTGTTTTTAAGGCAGGTACTTCGGCTTCATTTTCAAGGATTTTTGCAAGCTGGCGGACATTTTCAAAAATACCACATTCACAGTCTGCAAAAGAAATGATAAAGCGAAGTTCTTTTCCTAAAGAGTCGCAGCCACGTGGAACATCTGCACCACCAAGAGCCTGAATTGCAATATCAGAAATAAGCCATTCACGGCGATTGTCAGAAATAAGTGCAACATTAGATTCTCTGTGGATTCCAAGAGTACGGAAAGCCAAAGCCAGAGCTATGATTTTTTCGTAAGTTTCTGCATAAGAATAATAAGCAAAGTTTCCGTTTTTATCTTTCTGGGCTTGTATTTTTACATCCGGGTATTGAGCAACGCGAGCTTTAAGCATGAGAGGTACAGTCTTTTCTACATGCGGATCAAGTTTAAATTGTTTCATTGGATTTCTCCTAAATATTGATTCCAAATTATTTTATTTGTTTGTCTGACATTATCACAAAAAATGTCAAATAGCAATAGGATTTTCTTATTTTTACGTTAAACATTTTGAGTAAATGCGTTTGTTATTATAGGAAAAATGCATTATAATTATTGACAGTTTTTTTATGAGAGGTGTAAAAACTATGAAAAAAAATCTACTGATTATTGCGGCTATTTCTATGGTTGCAGTTTTGACAAGTTGCGGCGGTTCTAAAGAACCTGTTGTAAAGATTGGTGTTTACGAGCCTGCTTCCGGTGATAATGGTGCCGGCGGAAAACAGGAAACTCTTGGTATTCAGTATGCTAATTCTATTACTCCTAAAGTAGAAATTGCAGGAAAAGAATACAAGGTTCAGCTCGAAATCGTTGATAACGAATCTTCTAATGATAAGGCTGTAACAGCAGCTTCTGAACTTATCAACAAGGGCGTTTCAATCGTTCTTGGTTCTTATGGTTCAGGTGTTTCTATTGCTGCTTCTGATACATTCAAAGATGCAAACGTTCCTGCAGTTGGTGTTACTTGTACAAATCCTCAGGTAACAGCAGGTAACTCTCATTATTTCAGAATCTGCTTCCTTGATCCTTTCCAGGGTTCTGTTCATGCTAACCTTGCAAAAGAACAGTTCAATGCAAAGAGAGCTTATGCTCTTGCAAAGCTTGGTGATGACTATTCTGTAGGTCTCTGCAAGTTCTTTATTGAAGCTTGTAAGAAACTTGGAATTGAAGTTATTTATGAAACTTTCCCTGATGGAACTTCTGATTTTTCTGCTTATGTTGCAAATGCTAAAAATAACAACGTTGATGTAATGTTTACTCCAACTTCTATTGAAGCAGCTGCTCTTATCATTGAACAGGCTAACACACAGGGTGTAACAGTTCCTCTTCTTGCCGGTGATACATGGGATTCTAACGTTATCCTTGCTGCTGCAAAAGGAACAAATATTGGTGTTTATGTAACAACATTCTTTGTTGAAGGTTCAAAAGACAAACAGGTAACAGACTTCGTAAATGGTTTCCGCAACTACATCAACACAAATGCTACTGCTAAGACAAATAACGGTGGTGATGATGAAATTGCTGCTGTATCTGCAATGGGCTTTGATGCTTATTACACAGCTCTTGCTGCACTTAAAAATGCAGGTTCAACAAAAGGTGCTGATGTTATGAAGGCTCTTCCTACTACAACCTACAAAGGTGTTTCTGGTGCAATTGCATTTGATTCTACTGGTGACGCTATCCGCGATGTTGCTTATATTAAGAAAGTTAATACAGCAACAGGTAAATGGGATTACGTTGCTCAGCAGACTGTAAAATAATTTAATTCACTGTCTGGACGGAAAATGCTTTTATTTGATATAAGGGCCCGCCCGGACAGTTTTTTCATTTAAAAATGTAAATTATTTTTTTATAAAAACAGGAAATAAAAATGAGTTTTTTTCAGACAAACTTACCTTATATTCTTGCCGGCATTTCTACAGGCGGACAATATGCACTTATAGCAATAGGTTACACAATGGTTTACGGTATATTGCGCCTTATCAATTTTGCACATGGTGATGTTTTTATGGCTGCCGGTCTTATAATGATTTATTCTTACACTGTTATGCCGCTTTGGATTTCTATTCCTTTGACAATAATTTTGACCGTTCTGCTTGGTTTTTCTGTAGAACGAATTGCATATAAACCTTTGCGTACTGCTCCAAGAATGTCAATTATGATTTCTGCAATCGGTATGTCCTATCTGATTCAGAATCTTGCTTTGTACATTACGGGCGGACTTTTAAAAACTTATCCTAAGATTCCGTGGATAAGTGATTCAGTAACTATCTGGGGTGCAATAACCAAACGTGTTACTGTAATTACACCAATTTTGACTATAGTTCTTGTTGTAGCTCTGGTGCTTCTTATAAATCACACAAAAATTGGAATGGCAATGCGTGCTGTTTCCAAGGATTTTGAGACAGCCCAGCTTATGGGAATAAAAATAGATTCTGTAATTTCAATGACCTTTGTAATCGGTTCTTTTCTGGCTGCAGTTGGTTCAATTCTCTTTTTCTCTAATTATCCTGGAGTAACGCCTACAGTTGGAGGTATGCCAGGTTTGAAGGCCTTTGTTGCCGCTGTATTTGGAGGAATTGGTTCCATACCGGGCGCGGTAATAGGAGCCTTCATAATCGGTATCTGCGAAAATATCATCAAGGGCTTGGGCTGGACTACCTTTAGCGACGCCTTTACTTTTGTTCTTTTGATTGTTGTTCTTATGTTTATGCCAACTGGTATTTTTGGCGAAAAAGTTACGGATAAGGTATAAGGACGGGAGATTAAAATGGGAAATACGCTTGAAAACAATATGCTTGAAAATAAAACAAAAAGACGGGATTTGCTTATAAGTTTTGGACTTCTTGCCCTGCTTTTTGTTGTTCTTGTTATTCTTGAAAATACAGTTCCGAGAACTTCCATTCTGTTTACGGTTTTAAAGAAAGGTGCAATTTATGCTTTGGTTGCAGTTTCCATGAACTTATTGAACGGATTTACGGGGCTTTTTAGTCTTGGTCAGGCTGGATTTATGCTTTTGGGAGCATATACTTATGCAATTTTTACTATTCCGGTAGATTTGAGGGCTCAGGTTTATCAGTATTATGACGGCGGACTGGTTCAGTTTACTATGCCTGTAGTTGTTGCAATGATTCTTGCGGGGCTTGTTGCTGCGCTTTTTGCTTATCTTATTGGTCTTCCTGTTTTGCAGCTAAAGTCTGACTATCTTGCAATTGCAACTCTTGGTTTTGCAGAAATTATTCGTGCCATTTTCCAGTGGGATAAAATCGGTATGATTACAAATGGTTCTAATCTTCTGCGAAAATATCCTTACTTTAAGTCGGTTACGTTTTATTTTGCAGTGAGCGGTATTTGTATTGCTTTGATTGTTCTGCTCATCAATTCTACTTACGGCCGTGCTTTTAAGGCTATCCGTGATGATGAAGTTGCAGCCGAAGCAATGGGAATAAATCTTGCTCATCATAAGAGACTTGCCTTTACAATCTCTTCTTTCTTTGCAGGTATATCTGGTGCCCTGCTTGCTATGTTCCAGACAACAATTCAGGCAAGCCAGTTTAAATCTGCAATGACTTACGAGATTCTTTTGATTGTTGTAATTGGAGGAATTGGCTCTGTTACTGGAAGTTGTATTTCTTCCTTTCTCTTTATTGCCTGTTCAGAATGGTGGCTGCGCTTCCTTGATAATGCAAACTTGAACTTTACTTCTGTTCAGATTTTGCGTCCTGGTTTTAGAAAGGTAGTTTTTTCAATTGTAATTATGTGTATTGTACTTTTCTATCAAAAAGGAATTATGGGTGAAAAAGAGTTCAGCTTGAGCGGAATAGCCGCACGGTTTAAAAAACTGTTTTCTAAAAAGAAGAAGGTAACGGTTGCCGCAGAAAATACTACAGGCGCTGATAAGTAAAAGGTTGTGATTATGGCAGAAAATGTATTAAAAATAGAAAATGTTACAATGCAGTTTGGAGGTGTTGTAGCTGTAAATAATCTTTCTCTGGAAGTAAATAAGGGCGAAATTGTTTCTTTAATTGGTCCGAATGGGGCTGGAAAAACTACCGCCTTTAATGTTGTTACAGGTGTTTATGCGCCAACAAATGGAGCGGTTTATTTTAATGGAAATGAGATTGTAGAAAATTATCCCCGTGGAAAAATGAAAAAGCTATATGCTGGAACAGACCGCGGAAAGTTTACAAAGCATATTGAACCGACTCCTGATAAAATTACAAAGCTTGGAATTGCCAGAACCTTTCAGAATATACGCTTGTGGAAATCTCAGACGGTTTTTACTAATGTTTTGATTGCAAAGCATTTAAGAAGAACTTCGAATGTTTTTAGTGCAACATTCAGACTTAACTGGAAGGAAGAAAAAAAGCAGAGGGAAGAAACCTCAGAGCTTTTAAAGATTCTTGGTCTTTATGATGTAAAGGATGAGCTTTGTACGTCGCTTCCTTATGGTTTGCAGCGAAGACTTGAAATTGCCCGTGCTTTAGCTACAAATCCTAGCCTTTTGCTTTTGGATGAACCTGCTGCGGGTATGAATCCTCAGGAAACTGCTGAACTTACAGATTTTATCCGCCGTATTCGTGATGAGTTCCATCTTACAGTATTTATGATTGAACATCATATGGATTTGGTAATGGATATTTCGGACAGAATCTATGTTTTGAACTTTGGAGCTTTGATTGCACATGGAACTCCAGAACAGATTCAGAATAATCCGGAAGTAATTGCAGCCTATTTGGGCGAAAGTGAAGATGATGGTGAATCAGGGGAAGAAAATGCTTAAGATTAGTGATTTACATGTTTCTTACGGTGGAATTAAGGCTTTACGTGGTATAAATATTGAAGTTCCGGATGGAAAGATTGTTACTTTGATTGGTGCAAATGGAGCTGGAAAATCTACGCTTTTAAGAACAATCAGCGGGCTTGTAAAGGCAGAAAGCGGAAGCATCCAGTTGAACGGTCAAGAGTTGACAGGACTTGCAATCAATAAGGTTTGTGAAAAAGGAATTGCCCTGAGTCCTGAAGGAAGACGCGTTTTTACCGATTTGACAGTTCAGGAGAATCTGAGAATTGGTGCTTATTTAAGAAAGGATAAAAAGGAAATTGAAAAGGATTTGGAATGGGTGTACGAACTTTTCCCAAGATTAAAGGAACGTTCCTGGCAGTTTGCAGGTACTCTTTCGGGCGGTGAACAGCAGATGCTGGCCGTTGGTCGTGCCTTGATGAGTAAGCCAAAGGTTTTAATGCTGGATGAACCGTCTCTTGGTTTAGCTCCTTTAATTGTTCAGCAGATTTTTGAAATTATCAAAGAGATTAACAGACAGGGAGTTACTATCCTTCTTATTGAGCAGAATGCAAATATGGCTTTAAAAACAGCGGATTTGGCTTATGTAATTGAAACCGGTGAAATTGTTCTTTCGGGAACGGGAGCAGAGGTTATGGCAAATCCTTCGGTAAAAGAAGCGTATTTGGGAAAGAAGAAATAAAGGGATTTATGGAAATAGATTTTATAAGAAAAATAATAAAATGTATTGAAGAAGCATCTCATAATCACGATTATGATTATTTTTGTGTTTCACGAGATATTTTTCAGGCAAGATTGGATTCCTTTATTGTTCATACCAACAAGTATTTTGAATCAGCAGTTATTGGAGAAATTGGAAATAATACGTTTGATCATAACTGGGATTTTGCAGAAGATGAGATGAGAGGTACGTATTTTAATTCTGAATATGATGGTTATGTTGTACTTGCAGATTTTGGAAAGGGAATAAAAAACTCTCTTTCTAGAGTAAGATTACTTGATTCAGACTTAGATGCTGTGAAGATGGCTTTTACAGAGAGGGTTTCTGGTAGGGCCCCTGAACAACGCGGAAATGGTTTGAAGTTTGTATGTGATTCTGTAAAAGATAAAAAATGGGAATTATATTTTCAATCTGGGAATGGTTGTTGTATAATCAAAGATGGTAATATTAGATTTGAAACTGTCAATTTTTCTTTTGCTGGATGTCTTGCTGTTTTAAAATTTTAGAGAGGTTGTGATGAATGTACAGATAAACAAGTTTGGAGACATTTTGATTTCCAGACCGGCTGGTAAAGAAGCGTTTCTTATGGCTAAATCTTATATTTTTGATTCTTTAACCTTTGATGAACCTATAAATCTTGATTTTGAGAATGTTAAGGTTTTAACGCCTTCCTGGGCAGATGAGTTTATTACTGGAATAAAGACAAATTACAAAAATAATATAAATTATATTAATACTCAGAATGAATCTGTCTCAGCTTCCTTAAAAACTGTATTGAATTAAAATATTATTTTGAGAACAGGTTAATATGTCTTTAAATTGTAACGAAATTAATTTGATCCTGAATGAGCTGGATTTGAAAGGGGCTTTTATTCAGGATATTATTCAGCCGAATTATGACAGTCTGGCACTTTATACTTATAAGGAGGGGAGTGCTAAGACTGTTTTTATTTGTTGTGCGCAGAATGAATGTCGTATTCACGAAACAAGGCGAAAAATCACTAAAAATGAAAAGCCTCTGAGGTTTATGGAGTTTTTGCGTTCCAGAATCAAGGGCTGCAGAATAAACTCTTGTGCTCAAATTGGGCTGGAAAGGGTTGTTCTGATGGAATTGAGCCGGTCAGAAGAGGAAATCTATCATTTTTATATTAAGCTCTGGAATAATGCAGCCAATGTTATTTTGTGTGATGAGCATGATTTGATTTTGGAGCCTATGTTCAGGCGACCGGAACGCTATGAAATGAAGGATGAGGTTTATATTCCGCCGGCAGTGATTGAAGAAAAGCTTGAGCAGGCGGAAACGAGGTTCCCGGTTAGAGAATGGAAGAATGTAAGTTGCGACGGGGGCGTTGCGGGGCCGCAAGGTTGTAGGGATTGCCCTGCAGAGGGGATAGCCCGCAACGAAGTGCGGGCGCAAGGGGAGACTTCCCCTTCCTTTAAGAGTTTTAATGCGTATATTGACTGGTGGTATTCGGAGCATGCGGATAATCTTTCTAGGGAAGCGCTGCTGGAAAAGGCGGAAAAATGGTATAACATTAACCGGTCTAAGCGGGAAAATGCTCTGAAAGCGCTGATAAAAAAACAGGAATCGTTTAAAAATGCGGGGGCCTTGAAACATCAGGGGGATCTGGTGCTTTCGTACGGGCATTTGATTGACGGGGTTTCTAATTTTCTGGAATGCGTGGATTATGAGACTGGAGAGACGGTTCGTCTTTTGATTAATCCAAAAAAATCGGCTCAAGAAAACGCGGCAGAATATTATAAAAATTATAAAAAGGCTGTGAGCGGGGCGGATGAGCTTGCGCATGATATTGAATTGGCCAGGGCGGAGATAGAAAAGCTTGATGCTGAGTATGAGCGGATTCGGGTGGAACAAAATCCTATAAAGATTGAACAGATGCTCAGGCATGATTCTACGCCTAAACAGAAAATTAAAAAATCGCATCCGGGGTTGGAATATGAGATTGCAGGCTGGCTGATTTATGTTGGTCGGGATGCTAATGAAAATGACGAATTGCTGCGACATCATGTTCGTGGTGAGGATTTGTGGCTGCATGTTAGGGATTTTCCGGGCGGTTATGTTTTTATTAAGGCTCGCAAGGGAAAAACTGTGCCTCTGGATGTGCTTTTGGATGCAGGAAATCTGGCGGTTTATTATTCAAAGGCGCGGAATAACGGGGGAGCGACGGATTTGTATTATACGCATGTGAAATATCTGCGACGGGCTAAAAATGGTCCTAAGGGACTGGTTATTCCGACTCAGGAGAAGAATCTTTGCATTACGCCGGATAGGGAGAGACTGAGAAGGTGTGAAGAGGCGATGAAGAATGCATAAAATGTTATCCTTTGAAAAATGACAAGATTTGCTCTGTTAAACCTTTGAAAAATGACAAAAAATATATTATTTATCCTTTGAATTTTGACAATATTATAATATAATTGAGTTCAAAGGTGTTTCTTATGCTTAAAAGGAAAATATTAAACGAACTGATTTCTTGGAAAAATCGTCCTCATCATCCTCTTGTAGTGCGTGGTTTACGTCAAATTGGTAAAACTTATATCGTAAAGCAATTTGGAAAGGAAAATTACGAATATACAATATATCTTGATTTACGTTCTAATGTAGCACTCCACGAAGCATTTGCTGGTGATTTTGATGTAGATCAAATGATTCTTAAGATTTCCGCTGTGGAAAAAGATGCCCGTTTTATTCCCGGAAAAACATTACTTATTCTAGATGAAATTCAGGACTGTGCAAATGCAAGAAGCTCCCTTAAATATTGGGATATAGATGGTCGTTTTGATGTAATTTGTACCGGAAGCTTTCTTGGTGTAAAAGGCTTTAGAAATCCTTATGTTCGCGGAGTTTCTGTTGGTTATGAAGAGCAGATTACAATGTATCCGCTGACATTCCGGGAGTTTCTTGTAAATACTGGAATGGATTTAAAGGTTTTTGATTATGTGCAGAAATCAATTGATGAAAAATCAATGGTAGATTCAACGGTTCATGAAAGTATGAGACAGCTTTATCTCCAATATCTTCTTGTTGGTGGAATGCCTGAGGTTGTAAATACATTCTTTGAAACACACGACATAAATCAGGTACGAGAAAAACAAAAGCAGATTCTTAATTCTATTAAAGATGATTTTGGGCGCTATAAAGACTCAGAAGGAAAAGATAAGATTAATGAAGTTTTGAAACTCCGTGCCGAAGCATGTCTGAATTCCCTTCCTGCTCAGCTTTCAAAAGAATATAAAAAGTTTCAGTACAGTCTGGTAGATGTAAAAGGTCATTCACCAGAAAAAGCAGATGGACTTCAGTATCTGGAAGATGTGGGACTTGTGGTTCGTGCATATAATACACTTCAAATTTCATATCCGCTTGAAGCTGAAACAATAACAACAGAATTCAAAGTTTTTTTCATTGATACAGGTTTACTTAATTCGCAACTTGGAGATGAAGTTCCTGCCAAAATTCTGAACGGAGATTTAGGCGCCTACAAAGGTGCAATTGCAGAAAATATGGTAGCTGCGGCTTTTGCAAAAGAAGGACGTTCGCTTTATTATTATCACGCTCCAAGTGGTTCTCCAGAACTCGATTTTCTGTATGAGGAAAACGGAGAAACTGTTATAGTCGAATGTAAATCTACTAATAATCGTGCTACCAGCATGAAGTTTGTACTTGCAAATCAAAAAAAATACGGAGTACATCCAGCAATCAAAATAGCAGATGCAAATGTTGGTGGCGGAGAAGGCTTTTGTACATATCCATTATATTATCTCGGTTTTTTACCTCAGAAACCAAAAACAAACATAATCAAAATGATTGATGTAAAGAATATTAAGGTGCCAGATATAATGCAGGTACTGCGCGAAACTAGGGAAGATAATTAGGTTAAAAAAAAATACCGTCCGAGATCTCGGACGGTATTTTTATCTATATGCTTAAATTAGCAAACTTCGCAGTTATCAGCCTTGTTTGTTGTTACCGGTTTTCCAGCAGCAGTTGCTTTCTGGCCGGCGATTGTGAAGCACTTGTTGCTTACGCGGTATTCAATCTTGCAGAAGTGGTCGATGTCGATTTTGGCTGGTTTTTCGCCTGTGTATTCGGCACCTTCAATCTGGATGATTGTTCCTGGAGCTGCCCATGGAGCAGTGAGGAGTTCAACCTTTTCTTTGCCGTCTTCTGTGTAATCGCAGGCAAGGAGCATTCCGCGGCTTTCTACACCCTTCATCTTACGTGGAGCGAGG
>JAEEGK010015994.1_pt1 | contig 16545 bp, 14 predicted proteins | sample 8958771 | NCBI WGS metagenome assembly JAEEGK01 (sample SAMN16246547, study PRJNA631951) | gut metagenome | biome: gut microbiome; feature: rumen; material: SC-attached | host: Bos | place: Iran: Karaj | collected 2018-10 | reverse complement strand
TTTATTTTTTGATTTTTTTTTTTTTATTATAATGTTAAAAGATGATGATATATTGAGTGTTGATACATCAAAAAGTTCTGATAATGAAATATCAACATTAACTTCAATTAAAATAGAAAATTCAAAAAAAAAAAGTATAAAAGATGAAGAAGGAATAGAACTTTTATTTGGAAATAATATAAATAAAAAACATCCTAAAAAATTAGGAAATATTTTTGCATATTTTTATCTTAAAAATAATTGGCCATTAATAACAATTGGACCTGATTGTATAATATAATATTAATTTATTTATTAATTAGATTCTTTAAGTATTCTTGTTATTTGCTTAACTTCTTTTTTTTATTTTCTTGAATTTTTTACTATTTTTGAAAATAATTATTTTACTGCAACATTAATTGAAACTTTAAGCTATTTATTTTTTTTAATTACTTATTTACTTACTTGTTTAATCAATCCTGGAACACTTGATAATAAATATTATATTAATAATTTTATTCTTTCTGAAAATGATGATGTATCAAACTATCAAAAATGTAAAATTTGTAATATTATTTTTCCTAAAAAATTAAAAGTTGTTCATTGTAAAATATGTAATATTTGTATTATTGAACAAGATCATCATTGTCCTTGGACAGGGAAATGTATTGGGAAATATAATATTATTCAATTTAATTGTTTTTTAGCTGGATTATTATTTTTTATGCTTACAACTTTTATGACTTTTTTATTATTTATTATTCATTTAGAAGAAGAATAAAATAATATTTAAAAAGTATTTAAATAAACAATAAATAATCAATTAATTAATTAATAATAAAATATCTATTAAATACAAATAAAAAGTATATTAAAATTTAATCTTTAATATAAATAAAATATGGTTCTTTAATATTTAAAAAATTAAAATAATATAATTTATCCTTTCCTGTAAATTGATAAAAAAAATTGATTCAAAATAAAACAATTCTATTTTGAGTATTCTATTTTTAATAATAAAAATAATTTTTATTCCTTATATTAGTGATATATATATTTTTAACTTACATAAAACAATAAGGTATTTTATAATTAGTATTTAACTATTTAAAATATTCTTTTATACACTATTAATTAATAATTTATAATATTAAATAAAAACTAAAATAATTATTTTTTCTTTTCACTTGAATTAGAATTATAGTCAAAATAATCAAAAAAAAAATCAATCATTTTTCTTCCTTGTTTATAACATTTAGAATATTTTATCATTAAAGGATTCATTTCTAAATAAAAATTTAAGTTATTATATTTTTTTATTGCTTTATGATCTTCATTAATCTTTTTTAAAAAATGTAATAATTTATCAGTAGAATTTTGATATATTTTATAATATTTTGTAAAATTATTTATTTTAGAAAAAGCATTATTTTTAATATAATCTTTTAAATATTTTGTAGAAAAACTTTTCATTTTAAATAAAGAATAAATATATTTAATTATTGTTTTCAATTGTAAAAATTTTGGCGGAACTTTTCCTTCTTTTTTTAAATATATTAATTTCATTTCATGAAAATAAACAGTAATTGATTCTAATAAAGAATTTACATTATTTAATATTACATCTCTTCTTTTTTCTTCTTCAAAATTTTTAAATAAAGTTGAAATTAATTTTGGTATTTCTTTACATATACTTTTTCTTCTTTTTGAAATTTCTAAATTTTCTAATTCAGAAATATGATTTAAAGAATCTTCTATTGTTTTTGATATTAAAGAATTATTATAATCATCTTGATATTCTTTTCTAAAATTTTCTTCCATTGTTTTAATAATTAAAGTAAATTGACTTAGTAAATAAGAACTCATTTCTTTTTTTGTAAATATATCTTCTGAAAAAGTATTTTTAAAATTATTATTATGATTAATTGTTTTATTAGAATTATTAATATGATTATTAGAATGACTATGACTATGATTATTATTAGTTTTTGGTTTAATTATATTTTTATGTTCATGTGATATTATTTTTTGATTTATTATTTTTTTATTTGGTATATTTTGATTTATTTTTTCTGTTTGATTATTTACTTTTTTCAAATTTGAATTTTCTGAAATAAAACTATTATTATCTTTATTTGGTGTTATTTGATTATCTTCAAATCTTACTTTTACTTGTGTTCCTTCTAAAGAGACTAAAGGATTTTTTTTAATATTATTTGTTTTCTCAAAATTTTTATCTTTACATTTATCATTATTATCAATTTTTTTTTTATTATGATTTTCTTCTTCATCATCAATAATAATTTTATTATTAACAGGAATTTTTTTTGAAGATTCATTTTTATTATCTTCATTATTATTTTTATTTATATGTTCATTTTTATTATTTACTAAATTCGAATTTTGATTATTTTGCTTTACTTCATTATTTATATTATTAGTATTTATATTCATATTATTATTTATATTTAAAATATCTTCTACAATTTTATTTTCAAGTATATTTGAATAATTATTTTCACATGATTCAATATCTTCTAAACAATATGGTATTTTTATTTTTGTACTTGTTACTATTATATTTGTTTGATTTACTATTATTTGTTTATTATTACTATTTGTTATTTTATTTGATGTTGCATTATTATTATTATTTATTGTTAAATTTGTATTATTATTTTCTTGATAAATATTTTGTTTATTTTGAAAATTATTTTGTGATTTAATTGATTCTGTTATTAATGATTTTTTAATTATTTTTTTATCTCCTTTTATTTGGTTTCTATCATTTAATTTTTTTTTATTTTGATTGATTTGATTTTGTTCTTTTAATGAATTAGTTTTTATTTGAGGATTATTATTCTTCTCATTATTTTTATATAAGTTTATATTAGAATTAATTTTAGATTCATTATTATTGTTTTTAACTGATAAAATTTTATTTTTTAATTTCAGATTTTGATTTTTAATATTTGTTTCTAGTATTTCTTCATTATTATTAATAGTATTTTTAATACCATTATTATTATTATTTTCATTATCAATAATTGAATTATTATTATCAATATTATCTGCTAAATCACTTTTACAATCTAAAATATATGTATCATCAAATATATCTTCATTATTATAATCATCATATTTATCATATAAATTCTGTTTTTCTGGAATTATTTCTTTTTTTTCTTCTTCATTATTTAAATTGAAATTTGAAATTGAACTTGAAGAACTACTATCAATACTCATATTATCTTTTTCATTTTCTTCTTCAATATTTTCATTATTTAATATATTATTTGTTTTTATTGAATTATTATTTTCTTGATTTATTAAATTTTGATATTTTTCTTTTTCTTTATCTTTTATTTTATTTTTTTTTTCTGATATTTTATCAGAGTTATTTTTTTTTTGACTTTGATTTATAGAAGTAGTAAATAAAGTATCTTTGGATTTTTCTTTAATATTAATATTTTGTTCATTTATTTTATTTTTTAAAGAATTTACCATTGAATAATTTGGAATATTTATTAAATTTTCAAAATCTTCTGCTCTCATATGCTTTTTTAATAAGTAAAATTTTGCCTTAATATTATTGATCTTTTCCATTATTTTTTATTTTTATTAAATATTTATTAATAATTAAAAGTTAATTCACTTTTTTATTAATTTTTATCCAATGATTAATATTAAATATCTTAATATTTATAATATAAAAGAATAATAAAACTAATATAAAATAAAAAAGTCTTTGAAAAAAAATAATGTCTACAATTAACAAAACTCAAACCAAAAAAATAAATTCAATCAGAACATTTTTACTTTTAGAAGAAGACAAAGAAATAAAAAACTCAATTAATGAATGTCAAATGAGAATTAATGGTTTAACTTCAAAAGAATTTATGGAAAAAAATAGAATGGATTATGTTGTATCTATAAATAATGGAATTATTTATGATTGTTACAAACTTCCAAAAAATGAAGAAATACAATGTGATATTTTGGGTAAACTTTGTAATAAAATAAATTTAGATTTTCATAGAATAAAAAAAAAAAAAATTGATTTAGGATTAAGAAAAAATAATAATTTTCTAAATCAAAATAAAAACGATAATGAAAAAAAAGATGAAGAAAAAAATAAATTATTAGAAGAAGAAATAGGATTAAATAGGAAAAAAACTCATTTAAATTCAGTAAAAGAAAATATCAATTTTTTGAAACGTATTTCTTTTTGTCTTAAAAGTCCAATAAAAGAAAAAATTAAAGGAAGAAAATCCGTTGGTGATATTCCAACAAAAATGATAAAAGAATTTAAAAATAAATTACATTCAAATGAAAATATTTCAATATTTAGTCCAAAGAAAAAAAGGGCAACAAGAAATTTAAAAAAATTTACTATAAATTTAAAAAAAATTGATAAAGATATATTCAATAATTATTATAATAATAATTATTACCTCATTAATGGGTATCATAGAAGCTTTGTATAAGAAATTAATATTATAATTCCAAAGTAATTATTTATAAATACAATTTGATTAAAAAGAAAAACAAAAGTATATAAAAGTTTATTAAATAAGTATTAGTTGCTATTAGTTTCGTTTATTTTATAAATAGTTTTATGAATTTTTATACCATTATGTATGTAGATATTTGTATATAAAAGGGATTTTTTTATTAATTCGAAATTAAATGCTTTAATAATTTTTTAAATTTTATGATTATTATTATAAATTTAAATATTCAGAACTATTCTTTATTTATTTTAAATTATTTTTTTTTATTAATGGAATCAACATTAGATAAAATAAAAAATTTTTTCTCACCAATAATTGATTTTTGTTTTGTAGTATTTCCAATAATAGGTTATATACATCAATATATAAAAATTTATAAATTAAAAAGTTCAGAAGGTTTTTCAAAATTTATATCATTTGTTTTAATAGTAGCATATAATATTAGAATTTTTTTTTGGATTGGTGATAGATTTGAAACTTCAATAATTTTACAAGCAGTATTAGGTTTCATAATGCAAATAATTCTACTTCAATTATGTGTTAAATATGATAAAACAACAAATTCAAAATTAAATACAAATTATTTTTCATTTAATTTATTTTGGAATTGGCCATTTTTTATGGATTATATATATTTTATCTCATTTATAACAATATTTTTAAGTTTTCTTTCAAATTTAATTGGATATGATAATAAATCATATATGTTTATTTTAGGTTTATTTTCAGGATTTATTGAAGCATTATTAGATATTCCTCAAATAATTGAATTATGTAGAACAAAAAATCCAAAAACTATTTCTTATTTATTAGTTTTTTCTTGGCTTTGTGGAGATATGTTTAAATTTACTTATTATGCTTATAAGAATGCTCCACTACAATTTATTGGTTGTGCTTTATTTCAACTTTGTACTGATTTTTTTGTTATTTTTCAATTATGGTATTATACTAAACATTATAGTAATGAAATTGTTCCTATTTCTGCTTCAGAATCTATTAGAAATGTACCTTCTTCTATTAATAATATGACTAAAACTGAAATTAGTAAATAATTTATTTGCTATTTTTTTATATTTAAATTAAGAAATTTTATAAATTTTTTTTAATTTTTTTGATAATTTTTTAAATATATTAATTTATTTATAAAATCCTATAATTTATAAATCATTATTTAAATATTTAAAAAATAAACTCAATGATAATAATCTTTCCTTGCAAAATTCGAAGTTACTTTATTTAAAATTTCATCTTTATAATAAATTAAACCTTTTCTTAAATCTTTATAACTCAAAGCAATTTTTTCTAAAATATCACCTAAATCATATAAAGCAGTATCATAAATATCATCTCCCCAAAAAGCTTTAATAAAAATTCCATTTTCTTTTTGTAATCTAAAATTTTGTGGCATATTATCAACAATAATAACTTTACTTAAATCTCTTCCTAAACGAGATAAATCTTTAATAAAATCATTATTAAAAATAATAGTATGTTCTCTATATAATCTATAATCAAAATAAAATTGATTAATTTCAATTTCATCTAAAATTGGATCTGCATATTCTTTTGTAGCAGCAGTAAAAATTATTAATTCATAATATTTTGATACTTTAGATAAAAAAATATCTAATCCTGGTCTATAACGTAAAATTCCTTTTGATTCATCTTTTTCATCTAATTTAAATGATATTAATGTTTCATCTAAATCTAATACTAATGAAAATTCTTTTATTATTTCTTTGTTTAAATATGGAATTCTTATTAGAGAATTGTTTATTTCATTTTGTGATATATCTGAACCTAATACACTTGCGTTTTTGTTTTTTACACGAATTACTTTTTTTCTGAAAAAATTGTTTATTTCATTATTTGTTATTGTATCTAAAGATTTAAAAATTTTTACAAATTCTTCATTTAAATTATCATACGAAAAATTTTTTAAGAGAATTCTTAAATATTTTTCTATAATGAAAGAATAATATTTTATTTCATAAATTGAATCTGAAATTTCATTATAATTATTACCATATGGATTTTCATTTATTAGAAATTGAATATAATCTCTATTATTTAAATTAATGTGTTCTAATTTTGAAAATAACATATCTTTTAATTTTCTAACCCAAATATTACCTAAAGCAGTTGAAGAAATTTTTGAATTAATATAATCACATAATATTAAATAACATTTATGATTTAATGTCAATATTATTGATAAAATATCCTTACTTGTTAAAAGGAAATTTTTATCAAAAGTAATATTATAACATAAAATAATATCATATAATATTAAATTTATAACTTTATGTACTACAATTTTATGTTCTTCATTTTTATAATAATTTTCAAATTTATTATACAAGGATGAATTATTATAAAAGTTAAGTAATTCAAAACAATCATTTGATAAATTAGATGATTTTATACTTAATGCATATATTACATCAGAAAATTTATCTTCTAATAAAAGTAAATCTTCAATATTAATAAAAGTATCTTCTTTTTTATAATTTTGATTAATATTATTATTAGTATTCAAATTTGATTTTAAATTACCAGATGAAGAAGAATGAATAATTCCTCTTTGAGTTTTTGGTATATTTGCTATTTTATGAATTTCTTTATTTTTTTTAATAGTATTATTTTGATTTTTTGATTTAATTATATTTCTCTTATAAACATAGATTTTTTTTAATTTTTCATTATTTGATTCAGTATTCATTATATTATTAATATTTGATTCATTTGTTGTATTAGAAGTTGTTGTTGTATTCATTATATTATTGCTAAAGTTTGATGGAGGTGATTTAAATGAATTAATTGGTTTTGAATTATCAATTGCATCTGTTATTGATGTTAATTTAATTTTTGGTTCTACAGTCTTTAAATTTAGCATTTTTTCTAATTTATAAATTTTTATATTTTTTCAAAATAAAAAAATAAATAACTCAAAAAAAATTATAATATAAAAACAATAATAAAAATATTAAAATAAAAATAAAACCAAAAAAAAAAATAATCCAAAAAATCCAAAAATATCTCAAATAAAAACAATATAAATAATAAAAGAAAATCATATAAAAAATAAATATTTAATTTCTAAAAATGTCAAAAGAAGGAAAAAAATCAAACAGTGACTTAAAAATAATGGAATGGCGTTTTAATCAATTTTTAGGAGAAAAATTAACATACGAGCAAATAAAAAGTGATCCAGAAAATGAAAGCTTTTTAGTAACAGATGTAAAATTTTCAAGTGATGGAAATAATGTAGTAGTATCAGATAAAGGAGGAAGAGTAATAATATTTAAAAAATCAGAGCAAAAAGGAAAACAACCAAAATTAGATTATTTTTTTGAATATCCAGCACAAGAAAAAGATTTTGACGTTCAAAAATCAATTGAATATTCAGAAGAAATAAAAGGAATTTGTATATTACCATCTGATAATTATAATAAATTAGATATATTAACTTCTGGTTATCGTACAATTAAATTAGATCGTATTTATAAAGATAAAGTTAGAACTTTTGATAATAGTAAAAATGAAAATGGAATTTCTATTCCAAAAGTAAATGGAATTAAAGAAGAAATTAAATCAAAAACAAAAAGATTATTTCGTTGTTCTCAAAGTGGTGAAGTACATTCACTTGGAATAAATAAATTTAATACAAATCAATTTATGTCAAGTGATGAATTTAAAGTATATTTATGGGATTTTAATTATAATGATGATGTTTATACTCCAATTGATATTGAACCAAGTATAGAACAATTAAATATGGAAAAAATAACAAAATGTAAATATATTGAAGATAATCCTCATATATTTATTTATGGTACTAATAAAGGAAATATTAGATTATGTGATTTAAGAACTAATACAGATATGATGAAATTTCAAACTAAATTTTATGATGAGAAAGCAAATGTTAATAATGTTATAGCAAATTCACTTTTATCAGTTCATGATATTTCTGCTAATTTAAACGATAAATATACTTTTGCAACAAGACATTATTTCCAAGTTAATTTATGGGATATTAGAATGCAAAATTCACCTTCTAGTAAATTTTTAACATATGAACCAATAATTAATAGATTAACTTATTTATATCAAAATAATTATTTATCTGATAAATTTTCACTTGATGCTGATATGAGTGGTAAATATATTTTAACTGGAGGATATAATAATATGTTTCATGTTATTGATATTACTCAAAGATTAAATACTCAAATTATTATTGATGATGTTAATGAAAAATTAATGAATACTAATGTTGTTAGAAGAGTTAATGCTAAAGGATCTTGTGGGTATAAAAAAGATGATCCACATGCACAAAATGTTAATTTTGATAAAAAAATTTTACATCAAGCTTATTCACCTGTTGAAAATTATGCTTTGTTAATTGTTTATAATTGCATTTATTCTTATAGTGGTAATATAGCTAAGAAAAAATAAAAAATTATTTATTTAATTTTTTTATTTTTTTTTTTTTTTGGGTTTTTTTTTATTTATATTTTTATTTTTAAATCAGACTTTCATTTTTATCTTCATTGTTTATTAAAGTATTCTCAAAATTATATTGTGTGTCCTGATGAAATAATGATTTTTTTTCATCAATTATATCTTTAAATTTTAATGAAGTTTTTTCCTTAAAATACTTTTCATAAATAAATAAAAAAAAAGCATAAATTAATAATATACAATCAAAAACAATCCAAGCAATTTGGTCATCATATAACATAATTAAATATAATCATAATAAATAAAAATATAATTTTTATTAAATTTAAAAAAATAAATAAAAAAAAATATAAAATAAAAAAAAAAATCAAAAATTTAACTAAAGAAATAAACAAATAAAATAAAAATAAATAAATAAAAAAACTAAAAAAAACAATTTTAAAAATTCAATTTAACAGCTTCTCTAGTTTGATTTATAGCTTTTTTAGGAGGTTTCATTTCATCCATAATTCTTCTAGATTGAATTTGTTTCTTAATTCCTTTTCTACAATAATCTAACAATCCATCAATTAATTTAGTATGAATAATAGAATTAAATTTAAAATGTTCAGGATTCCTATAATCTTCATCTTCTTCATCAATTTTTGATTTCAAAGCATTTTCAATTCTCATAATTCTTTGTCTTTCACCATTTTTTTTAAAAATAAATTGAGCTCTTAATTTATCAGTTAAATTCATTCTTTCTTTTTTAAATTTTGTTTCTTTATGTTCATTTTTTAAAATTTTATCAACTAATTTAATATCATTTTCATAATTTGACATTGCATTTTCTGCACTACTAATTACTGAACTTATATTATATCTTGCTTTTTCTATTATTTTAATTAAATTTTCAAAATTTTTTTGTTTTAAAAACATATCTTCAACTTCTTTTACTAAAGTAGAATAAACATCAAAACAACTATTAAAAAAATCAACAACATCACTTAATAAATTATTATTATAAAATAAACATTCAACTTCATCAAAAATATATTTTTCTTTAAATTTTTTTTTATCTGGTACATTTACATTATTAAACTTTTCAATAAAATGATAAAATTCCAATAAAAGTAATTGAGGTAAAAGTAACATAATTCCACAAGTTTCTTCTAAATATTTATTAAATTTAATTTGAGATCTAAGTGAAAGTGCTTTAAATGATTCTAAATAATTTTCTTTAGTAATAATACTTAATTTATAATATGAAATATTATCCAGTAATAATTTAATTTGATCATGAATTACTTTTGATTGAAAATCAATATTATTCATCATTGAAGAAAGAATTGATAAAGAAGTTTGTTTTCCTGTAGTTAATCCTAATTTACTTTTCCAATCTTCATCAATATGAGGTTGATAATTTCTTATTCTTCTATAAACATTAAGTAAAGATGATTTTTGAAAATTAGATAAATTAGCATTTGTTGGTAAAGGTTGAAGATTTGTAGATCTTATTAAAAGATTTCTTTTTCTTTTTATTTCACTATTTGCTTCTGTTATAAAAGGATTACTTTTATCATTTTCTTCTGTTGAATCTATTTTTTTTTCTTTTGATATATTTGGATCTGTATTAATTCTTTTATTATATGTTTCTGATTCTTTTATATTTTCATCAGTTTCTTTTTTTAATTCTAATGAAAGTCCTTCTATAAATTTTGTTATTACTGATGATGGTTTCTCTTCTATTTCTCTTCTACTACGTGGTGTTATTGGAGGAAGAATTCTTATTGGACGATACGCTTTTTGCCAATGTCTTGTCATGTTTATATTATCAAATGATATTGTGTTTACATTTTCACTCATTTTTTTTATTTTTATTTTTTTTTTTATTTACTTATTATTGTAGTTTTTATTTATATAAATTTATAATTTATTTATTTAAATATATTATTAGAAATAATAAAAAAAAATATTTTTAAAGGATATATTAAATTATTTTACATTTTAAAAAAAAATTTAAAAAAAAAAATGGAATTATATGATAAAGTAAAAGAAAACAAATATATATTAAAAATGGTAGTACTAGGTGATGTAGGAGTAGGAAAATCAAATATAATTCGTAGAATAATAGGTCAAAATTTCGAAGAATTAGAAGCAACAGTGGGAGTTGAATTTACATACATAGATATAGATGATATAGATTCAGAAGATCCAGATAAAAAAATAAGTATTCAAATATGGGATACATGTATATAAAAAAATATAATAAATATCCTTTTTTAAATTAAAAATTTAGCTGGAGCTGAAAGATATAGAGCAATAACAACTACTCATATTAGAAATGCAGATGGTGCTTATTTAGTTTATGATATAAGTAATTATTCAACTTTTGAAAATATTGATTTTTGGTTGGATATTATTAAAAAGTGTTCTGATGATGATATTGTTATTTATTTAATTGGAAATAAAGCTGATTTACTTTATGATGAAGATAAAAGAAAAGTTAGTAAGGAACATGCTATTACTTATTCTAAATTAAGAAAATTTCAAGGATTTGGAGAATGCTCTGCACTTAGAAATATTAATATTAATGAAACTTTCTCTTCTTTTTATAAAACTTTATATAGGAAAAATAAAGGGAAATTAGAAGAGAAAATGAAAAAAAAAATTATTGAATTGGAGGATTTGAAAAAAAATCATATTAATAAATCTAAGGATTGTTGTTAAGAGAATGTTTTTTTATTTTTTTTATTTTCACTTTTTTTGTTCTTTTTGATTTAATTTTCTTTTGGATATTTTATTTTTTTTTTGTTTTTTTTAATTTTTAAATTAATTTGAATATTAAAGGAATGAAATATAATATTTTTTCTTACTATATATATAATATATTATTATGATAAATAAATAATCTATTTTTTAAAAACATTCATAATATAATTAATTTAAAAAAAAATTAATGAAAAAAAAATAAAATTAAAAAAGGAAATAAACGTTTTTTCTTTTTTGAAATTCATTCAAACAAAAAAACAAATAAAAACTAAAAAAATTAATTCCTATTATATATACTTAAAAATAAATTACATATATAAAAGCATTTTAACTAAACCAAAAGTTAAAACACCCACCAAAAAAAACCTTTAAAAATAATCAAAATTCAATAAAAAAAAATTAAAAAATATAATAAAAAAATCAACAAACAAAAAAAAAAAAAATAAAAATAAAAAAAAATAATACATGACCCAAAAAATTAATTTAAAACCCAAAAAAAAAAAAAAAATATAATAAATTAAAAACAGAAAAATGAGTTGGAATGACTATATAACAACAAAATTACTAAATGTCACAGACGCAAACAATCACGTAATAGTAAACGCAGTAGAGCAAGCAGCAATAATAGGTAATCAAGACGGAGCAATTTGGGCAGCAACACAAGGATTTGTAATAGGAACAGATAAAGTAGAAGTTGAAGGAAAAGGAACAATAGAATTGAATGAATTTTTAAATATTGCAGATGCATTTAGTCATAATGGTGATTGTACTAAAGATGGTGGAATCAGATTAAGTGGTGTTAAATACTTTATGATTAATTTTGACAGTGAAAAAAAAACTATGTATCTTAAGAGACAAGGTGGTGGTGCTGTTATTGCTTTAACTAATATGAGTTATATTATTGGAACTTTTAATACTGAAAAAATGATGACTAGAGATAATGTCCAAGAAAATCAAAATAATGGTTATTGTGCTAAAGTTGTTGAAGAACTTGCACAACTTTTGATTAGCATGAATTATTAAATATATTTTTAATTATATTAAAAAGAATTTTTTTTATTAACAATAATTGGTTTATTTATATTTTTTTTTTTTTTGTTTTTTTTGAGGTTTTTATATTGATGTGGTTTTGTATTCAATTTTATTTTAAGTTTTTTTTTTAAATATTTTTTTATTTGGTTTTTTATATGTTTTATGGAGTTTTTTGAATTAGAAATTGATATAAAAAGAATTTTATTTTTTTATTTTCTTTCACTTATCATTTTCAAAATATTAAATATATAAATATCAAAGAATATTAATAAATAATTATATTAAAAAGAAGCTATTTACCAAAATACATTATTTTATTTTAAATGAGAAACTTCTTAAATAGAAGAAAATAAAACATTAAAAATTATTATAAATGGTAATTTTATTAAATAACCCCTCTTTTTTTTCCTAAAAAATTTATCTCATTTTTTTCACTAAATTTATATGGAGATAAATTTTCTAAATTTTTTTTATCAAAAGATGTAAATAAATCAATTAATGATGAAGTTGAATTAGTTCGAGTAATACATCTTTCTGAAATTGAATCATCAGTATCATTAATTGCATTTTCTTCATTTTCTTCCATATTTATTAAATCAACAATTTCTTTAACACAATCTTCAATTTTTGTTTTATTAATGAAGTCAATATCTTTTAATAGAATATTAAATTGTGTTTCACATTCTTTTTTATTATTTTCATTTAAATTATCACATTTATAAATTACAAAATAAATACATGAAATTGTGATTGTAAAAAAATCATATTTTCCAAAAATAAAATATTCTCCTAATGTAAAATTTATTAATGTTTCAATTAATTCTTTTATTTCAGATGTTAAATCTTTTGAAAAATAATTCAATAGAATAATTTCTAAAATATCATTAGGAGTAGTTAAACAAAGATCAAAATTACATTTTTTTAAAATTAATTTTTCCGCCCAAAAAATAAAAGTTAAATCAATTTTATTCTCAATTACCCAATTTTTAAATTTAATTATTTTTTTTTGATTTTCCAACTATAGTTTATAAATAAGAAAAATTAATACCTTTATAATAATAAAACATGAAGCAATAAAAAAAAATATATATATATCATTTTTTAATTTTTCTTTACTTGATAATGTATCCCAAATATTAAAAGATATTTGCATTACATTATTTACTAAATGGATTAATCTTTGTTCATCAAAAAAATCTGATAATTCCTATATTTTTCAATTAAAATTATTATTATATACATTTGATAGTAAATTAATAAAATACAATCTATATTTATTAAATTTTTCTAATTCCATTTCTCTTTTAAAATCTTGAGAATATTTTTTAAAGAATATTGTTGAATCTTCATAATAGTTTTTTAAAGTTTCAATTATCGACATTTAATTGAAGAATAAATCTTAATATTAATTTATTTATATATATTTATTCATATTTGCTTTTTATCAAATAAAATAATAAAAATTATTTACAAATAATAAACTATAAACATATAATATTAAAATTTTTTATTTAATAAATATTAATATAAAATATCATTAAAAATAAATTTTATATTACAAAATTAATAATAAATTCCAATATTAATGATATAAATATTATTTTATTAATTATGTAAAATAAAAGATTTTTTGAATAAAATTGAAAAAAAATTATCAATATTTTAATAAAAATTTGATTATTATACTAAAGTTGATGATTTATTAAAATAGGAAATATATGAAATAAATTTCAATATTTTATTTATTAAAGATTATTATTATTTTTTAATTTAATTAAAATACTTCTATTTTCTATTAAAAATATTTATTTATTAATGAAATATAGTTATATACTTATTACTATTTTAGAAAAAAAATTGATATAAGTAATATTGACTCTGTTTTTTGTTAAAATAACTTTTTTATATGATGTTATTTTTCCTAAGTAAAATAGATTTATAGAATTTTTATAGTTTGTTTTGCTAAAAAAAAGGATATTCTTCTATATTTGTATGAATATTTCTAATAATTTTCTGATGAAAGTTAATTTTTATAAATTGTTTATTTGTTATGTTATTGTGCATAGGAAATTGAAGAGCTATCGATATTGGAAATTGCTATTTTACTTTTTTTTATTCTTTGTTTGCAAGTTTATAAAAATGAAAATTATTTTTTTTATTATTATTTTTATCTATATTTTTTATCTAAAAATGACTTACAAAGGTTTTAAAAGTAAATATGAAAATTTAAAAATCTTCTATAGAAAAGAGTAAAAGAATGACTTTAAAACAAAAATATAAAATACAAAAGAAAGTAAGAGAGCATCATAGAAAATTAAGAAAAGAAGCTAAAAAAGCAAAAAGAGCAGGAATCCCAGTTAAAAAATCAAGTAAAATAAGTAGAATTCCAAATCTTTATCCTAAAAAAAGAGAAGAATTAGAAGCACAAGATTTAAGAAAAGAATTAGAAAAATTAGCAAAGAAAAAGAATGCATTAATTACTAAACAAGATATTGAAAATATGGTGAAAGAAGATAATAATGCAATTGTTAAAAAAGATTAAAATATAATATTAATCATTTTAATTTTTTTGAAATAAGTCAAATACCTAAATTTTAAATTTTGATATTTATAAAAAGAAATATAAAATATGAATAACATTGGAAATTAAATAATATTGGTTAAAATAATGAATAATAAAAAGATATTTTTTTAATCTTAAAATTTATTAAAATATTAATTTGTATTTGAAAATTTTTAATATTATTATATTTTGTGTGTAAAAATTCAATATAATTAAATAACTAAAAGTTATTTTTATATTATATTCTTAAAGTTAATAGAGACTTATATTAACCTTTTTGAAAAAATAAAAATAAATTGCCTATTTTAGTAGGTTTAAAGTATTATTATATTAAAAAATATATTTGATACAATATAAAAATGAATATTACTAAGATATTTGAAAAAGTTAAAAATTACCCTATTAATATCTATGTATTTTTATTTTTCAATTCAAATTTTTTTATAAACTAAAATATTCTTAAAATTTTAAATGAGCTAATAATTAACTCAATATTCACTAAATTTAAATAAAATAAATAATTTATATATATAATAATATTAATTAATATAAAGAAAGAAATATTTATTTAGCAATCATATAATGAAATATTAATAAATTAATTAAAATAAAAATAAAATGGGAAAAGAAAATTCAAAATGTGGTTGTTGTAGTTCGAAAGAGAATAATGAAATAAAATTAGACACAGTGAAAGAACAAATAAGTGTAGATTCAAATGAAAATAATAAAAATATTAAAAATAATCAACCTCGTGCAATAAAAGATTTAAAATCATATGTAAATTTAAAAAATAATGAATCATTTTCACAAAAAGAAGATGAAAGTTCAAGTGCATTTAATCATAATGATAAATATACAATAGATAATAATAATAAAGAATTAAATAAAAAAGTACCAAATGTAATTTTATTAAAAAATGAAGAAAAAGAAAAAAAAGAAAATGATGATGATGATGATATAGTAAATATTGCAATAAAAAATTTTGAAAAAGAAAATAAAATAAACACAAATTCAGTAATAGAAAAGAAAGGAAAAAATAATCAAATGAATGCATTTTTTAATCAAAGAAGTTTATCAACTTTACCAGATATGAAAAATGGTAAAAAAGCATATAACACTTATTCAATAATAAAAATTCAAAAAATATACAAAGGTTATTTTTACAGAAAAAAAAAATATCCATCAATAAAAAAAAATTTAGAAGAAGAATTATATAAAAAACTAAAAGAATTATATAAT